>Ga0206683_10000124_pt1 | contig 53116 bp, 47 predicted proteins | sample M280m12015metaG_FD_155483 | JGI IMG/M metagenome (GOLD analysis project Ga0206683, IMG submission 155483) | Ammonia-oxidizing marine archaeal communities from Monterey Bay, California, United States - M2 80m 12015 | ecosystem: Environmental > Aquatic > Marine > Intertidal zone | place: USA...
TCCAATTACAGAAATGTATATTTACTCTCAAATGGTTGGTGATTTTTCTATATCCTATACATTAATTCTTACACCGGAAGAGTACAGAGATTTAATTCTTAATCAGCAAATGAAATCTTATTTTAAAGATAAAATTGATGCTGCTGATGGTAGAAAAGAAGGCTCAGAAGAATTACAAAAAAACTTATTACCCGCTTTTTATGTTAATTCTAGTTTTTTTGAATCTATTTTTGGGGGTAATACCATAGAAATAATTCCTCAAGGTAGTGTTGAAATTGATTTAGGAATGCTTTATACTAAACAAGATAATCCGTCTTTTTCACCAAGAAATAGAAGTAATTTATCTTTTGATTTTGATCAAAGAATTAGCCTGAGTTTATTGGGAAAAATTGGTGAAAGACTTCAGATTACTGCTAACTATGATACGCAATCTACTTTTGATTTTCAAAATCAGATTAAACTAGAATATACTCCAATTGAAGATGACATAATTAGAAAAATTGAGGTCGGTAATGTTAGTATGCCTCTAAACAGTTCTTTAATTCAAGGTGCTCAAAGTTTATTTGGTGTTAAAGGAGAAGTGCAATTTGGGAAAACCACTATCACAGGTGTGTTTTCTGAACAAAAATCTGAAACAAGAACCGTTGTAGCTGAAGGCGGTGCGACAATAACCGATTTTGACATTTTTGCTTTGGATTATGATGAAAATAGACATTTCTTTTTATCCCATTACTTCAGAGATAACTATGATAGAGTTTTGGCGCAATACCCATTTATTAATACAAATATTCAAATTACTAGAACAGAAGTTTGGGTTACAAACAGAACAAATGCAACAGAAAATGTAAGAAATATTGTTGCATTGCAAGATATTGGTGAGTCAAACCCAGAAAATATTGGCTTACCCTTTCCTCCAGGGGGATTTATAAATGCTCCAACTAGAGCTTATCCAGATAATGATAATAACGATTTTAATCCACTTGGAATTGAAGGGGATGATTCTTCGATACTTAATCCTGCAATTCGAGATATAGCTACTGTGCAATCTGGTTTTAGCGGACTTCAAACTAGAGATGGGTTAGATTATGTGACTTTAGAAAACGCTAGAAAATTGAATACTGGAGAATATAAATTAGATACCCAACTAGGTTACATTTCTTTGAATCAGCGTTTGAATAATGATGAAGTATTGGCTGTAGCTTTCCAATTTACAGTAAACGGAACTGTTTATCAAGTTGGTGAGTTTTCTAGTGACGGTGTAGACGCATCGGGAGGAACAATACCAGGTGAGGATGATGATGAACCTATTGAAGGAATATCTCAAAACCTTGTTGTTAAATTATTAAAGAGTAATATCACCAATGTAGAGGAACCTATCTGGGATATTATGATGAAAAATATTTATCCTTTAGGAGCTTTTCAATTAGAACGAGATGGTTTTAATATGAATATATTATACACAGATCCTTCTCCTCAAAATTTTATAACAGCAGCAGAGGGAAGTATCGAATATCCAGCGTTAGATTTACCCTCTGATGTTGACAACACACCATTATTAAAGGTTTTTAATCTAGATCGATTGAACTTTAATGGAGATCCACAACAAGGAGGTGATGGGTTTTTTGATTTTTCACCAGGGATTACGGTAGATACTCAAAACGGAAGAATTATATTCACAAACATTGAGCCTTTTGGAAGTCATTTATTTGAAAAGCTAGGAAATACATCCAACGCCTCTGAAGATTACAACAACCCTTTAACTTATAACGCAAATCAAAACAAATACGTTTTTAAAAAGCTTTATGAGTCAACAAAAACTATAGCTGAGCAAGAAGAAAGTGATAAAAATAAGTTTCAATTAAAAGGAACTTATAAGTCTACTGGTGCAGATGGAATTCCTATTGGAGCATTCAACATACCACAAGGTTCTGTAACAGTAACTGCTGGTGGTCGAGTTTTAGTAGAAGGAGTAGACTATACTGTAAATTATCAATTAGGAAGGGTTCAAATTTTAGATTCTTCATTATTAAATTCAAATACACCAATTTCTGTTTCTACTGAAAATAACACCTTATTTGGCCAACAAACCAAAAGGTTTACAGGTTTAAATGTTGAACATATTTTTAATGAAAAGTTCCAAATGGGAGCAACTTTTTTAAATTTAAACGAAAGACCTTTAACTCAAAAATCTTCTTTTAGTTCGGAGCCAATCAATAATTCTATTTTTGGCTTGAACGCTAATTACTCTACCGAAGTTCCTTTTCTTACTAGATTAGTGAATAAACTTCCCAATATCGATACTGATGTGGAGTCGGTTTTTTCTTTAAGAGGCGAATTTGCATATTTATTACCTGGTGCACCAAAAGTTTCAAATTTAAATGGCAAAACAACTGCGTACGTCGATGACTTTGAAGCGGCTCAGACTAATTTTGATATAAGCTCTCCATTAACTTGGTTTTTATCAAGTGCTCCTATCGGTTTTGGAGGTGAGCAAGGTAACGGAAACTTAGCCAGTAACTATAGACGTGCAAAATTGTCTTGGTATAACATTGACCCAATATTTTACAGTTCCCAAAGACCTGATGGAATAACTATTGACGATATTTCATCTCCTTTTACTAGAAGAATTTTCAGAAATGAAATATTTCCAAATCAAGATATTATTCAAGGTCAAACACAAGCGCTTTTTTCTTTAGACCTGGCTTTTTCCCCAGCCGAGAGAGGTCAATATAATTATAATCCAGCAGCAAACGGAACCAACACTATTCCGAACCCTGGGTCTAATTTTGGTGGAATTATAAGACAATTAACCACTACTGATTTTGAAAGGTCAAACGTTGAATATATTCAATTTTGGCTTATGGATCCGTTTTTATACGATGAGACAGCAGGAAGTGATGGTGGTACAATTACCTTTAATTTAGGAAATATTTCTGAGGATGTTTTAAAAGACGGAAGAAAGCAATACGAAAATGGACTACCTGAAGACGGATCTAATACCAATACGATACCTACCTCATATGGTAAAGTTCCCACAAATCAATCATTGCTTTATGTTTATGATACACAAGGACAAGAAAGAATTAATCAAGATATTGGATACGATGGTCTTAACGATGGTGAAGAGGCAATTTTATATCCTGAATTTTCTGGTTTATCTGATCCCGCTGGAGATAATTATAAATATTTTTTACAAGCAGAAGGAAATTTAGTACAACGTTACAGCCAGTATAACGGTACTCAAGGAAATTCACCAGAAATTTTAACAAATACTGACAGAGGCTCAACACCTCTTCCTGATGTTGAAGATATTAATCGAGATAACACGATGAATACGGTAGATAGTTATTTTGAGTACAATATCGATGTTTATCCTGGAATGGACGCTACCAACAGTGACTATATTACCGATACAAAAGAAATAAATGTTACCCTTCAAAACAACGAGATTATTCCTGTAAGGTGGGTTCAATTTAAAGTTCCTATTAGTGAGCCAGATGTATCAGTAAATGGCGCTTCAGATTTTAGATCTATTCGATTTATGCGTATGTATTTATCCGATTTTGAAGAAGATATGATATTAAGATTTGGGACATTAGATTTAATTCGTGGAGATTACAGAAGATATCAAGTTGCTTTAGATGAAAATGCCCAAGATCCAACGGCAGGGAATACTTTGTTTGAAAATTTTACTGTTAGTATTGAAGAGAATGAAAATAGATCCCCTATACCTTATGTTTTACCACCAGGTGTATACAGAGAACAACTCAATAATAATAATAATATAATCCGTCAAAACGAACAGTCGTTATCTTTAAGAACCTGCGGATTAGATCCAGAAGATGGAAGATCTGTTTACAAAAATTTTAATGTAGACATGAGGCAGTATAAAAACTTAGAGATGTTTATTCATACTGAATCTATTGAGAACGAAGCTATGTTGTCCGATGGCGATATGGTAGCATTTGTTAGATTGGGAAATGATTTATCTCAAAATTATTATGAAGTTCAACTACCATTAAACCCTACCACTTTTGGTAGTTCCTCTCCTGAAGATATATGGCCAATTGAAAATAGACTTCTACTTCCGTTTGAATTATTACAACAGGTAAAAGCACTGGCTTTAGGGGATCAAAATAATATTCCAAATGAAACTTCATTTTATATGCAATCTGAATTAGATCCGAACTTTTCTGGTCCTGAAAATGAGTTAAGAATAGGAATAAAAGGTAATCCAAGTTTTGGTAATGTAAGAACTATAATGATTGGTGTTCGTAATAATACCACCAGTGAAATTTGTGGTGAAACATGGTTTAATGAGTTAAGAATGACAGAGTTAGACAATCAAGGTGGTTGGGCTGCTATAGCTAGTATGGATGTCAATTTAGCAGATTTTGCAACTGTAAGTGCGTCTGGTAGTAGAAGTACTGTTGGGTTTGGTTCAATTGAACAGGGTCCAAATCAAAGAAGTTTAGAAGACGTTCAAGAGTACGGTTTGGTTACAAACTTTAATTTAGGACAGCTGTTACCTCAAAAATGGGGAATTCAGTTGCCATTTAATTATGGTCGTTCAGAAGAACTAATAACACCAAAATACGACGAAGAATATCAGGATATAGAACTTCAAACAAGACTTGATAATCAACAAGATTCTCAAAGGCGCCAAGAAATTCAAGAGCAGTCAGAGGAATATACCAAAAGGCAAAGTATCAATTTTATTGGAGTTCGAAAAAATAAGGTAGGTAATTCCAAGCCAAAAGTTTATGATATCGAAAATTTCACCTTCTCTTATTCCTACAATCAAGTAGATCATAGAAGTTTTGAAGTAAAACAATCTAAAGAACAAAGTGTATTATTAGGCGGTACTTATAACTATAACTTTCGACCAAAACCTGTAGAGCCATTTAAAAAGAATGACTCTATATTTAGAAGCAAGTATTGGAAATTATTAAAAGATTTTAATTTCAATTATCTACCTACAAATATATCAGTGGGCTCTAACTATAATAGACAATATACTGAACAAAAGTTTAGAGAGTTAAACCTACCTGAAGGGAGTATTGGTGTTCCCACTCTATATCAAAGAAATTTCTTATTTGACTGGCAGTATACGATTAATTATAACCTCACAAAATCTTTAAGGTTTAATTTTTCGTCCACCAACAACCGTACTGTTAAGAATTATATAGATATTTTTGGAAATACAGATAACACCATTGGAGTCTGGGATGGGTTTTTTGATATTGGTGATCCAAATCAACATTTTCAATCACTTCAGTTGAATTACGACATCCCCTTTAATAAAGTGCCATTTTTGAAATTTATTAGAGCCACATACTCGTATACAGGAGATTTTCAATGGCAAAAAAGTAGTGATTTATTCTTAGATATACCCATCCTTAACGAGGATGGAACTACTCAGTCCTACAATCTAGGGAACTCAGTTCAAAATGCTCAAACTCACCGAATTAATTCGAGTTTAGATATGAAGACTCTTTATAAATACGTTGGGCTTATAAAAAGAAAGAAAAGTAAAAAAATTGTTCCGCCCGGAACCAATTCAAAGGATACAGAAAGTAGCTCTAGAGATGACAGAGATAAATCTTTTGGAAAATCTGGGAAGGATGATAACCAACAAAATAAAAATTCAAAAAAAGGAGTAGCAAATCAATCTGGAGATACAAGAGGTAATGGTGGAACAGAGTTCTCAACTTCTCTCACAACTGGAGAAAAGTCTATGAATGTATTGATAGATTTAGTTACGATGGTAAAAAAAGTACAGTTTAACTATCAAGAAAATAATGGAATATTTCTTCCGGGATATACCCCTACTGTTGGTCTTGCAGGTACATTTAAACCAACTGCAGGCTTCACTTTTGGAAGTCAAGCAGAGATCAGAGATTTAGCAGCTAGAAATGGATGGTTAACATTATACCCTAAATTTAACGAGCAATATACCGAAGTAGAGTCTACTCAATTAGATTTTCAAGCAAACCTTATTCCTGTTCAAGATTTAAAAATTGATTTAACAGCTAGCAGAATTTATTCAGAAAATTATGCTGAAAATTATATAGTAGAAAACGATTTATATCGTTCATTGACTCCTAATGTTTTTGGTAACTTCAATATTTCTACTATCTTGATTAAGACTGCGTTTTCAACTAGTGATGAAACTACCTCTAAACCATTTGAAGATTTTAGAAGCAATCGTTTAACAATAGCTAAAAGATTAGCTGAAAAGTATTATGGTACTACTACGTATCCAGTAGACCCTGAAACCGGGTATCCAGTTGGTTTTGGAAAAACTAGCCAAGATGTTTTATTGCCAGCGTTCTTGTCAGCTTACAAAGGGAGTAGCCCTGAGAAAGAAAGTACAAGTATTTTCAGAGATATTCCAATCCCAAATTGGGATTTAAAATATACAGGCTTGATGAAATTTCCTTGGTTTAAAAAGTACTTTAAACGTTTTTCATTGCAACACGGTTATCGATCAGGCTATACAGTCAATCAATTTAGAACCAATTTAGATTTTGATATCAATAATCCTGAGGATACTGATCAGTCAGGAAATTTTAAAAGTAAAACACTTTTAACCAACGTTAATTTAGTAGAACAATTTTCCCCACTAATTAGAATTGATTTTGAAATGAAAAACTCAATAAACATTTTATTTGAATTAAAAAAAGACAGAGCATTGTCATTAAGTTTTGCAAATAATTTGTTGACAGAAATTCAAGGGAATGAAATAGTAATTGGAGCGGGATACCGGATAAAAGATTTAAGGATTGGCACAAATTTTGGCGGAAAGAAACAAATACTTAAAAGTGATTTAAATTTTAAGTTAGATCTATCTAGAAGAGATAATAAAACAATTATTAGATACCTTGATATTGCAAATAATCAAACTACAGCCGGTCAAACAATTTATGGAGCGCAATTAACTGTTGATTATGCATTGAGTAAAAATTTAACAGCACTTTTTTATTATGATCATTCTTTTTCGGAATATGCAATTTCAACAGCTTTTCCACAAACTACCATAAGAGGAGGGTTTACCTTGCGATATAACTTTGGAAATTAATAAAAACCTATATTATTTATGATGAATACACCTTCAAATTTAAAATACACAAAAGACCATGAATGGATTAATGTTGATGGCGATATAGCTACGGTAGGAATAACTGATTTTGCGCAAAGTGAATTAGGAGATATCGTTTATGTTGAAGTAGAGACTTTAGATGAAACTTTAAATAAAGATGAGGTTTTTGGAACAGTGGAAGCCGTAAAGACAGTCTCTGATTTATTTATTCCTTTATCTGGAGAAGTAATTGAGTTCAATGAAAGTCTAGAATCAGAACCTGAAAAAGTAAATTCTGACGCATATGGCGAAGGTTGGATGATAAAAATTAAAATATCAAATCCGGAAGAAATTAATCAACTGTTAGATGCAGAATCCTATAAAGAGCTTATTGGAGAGTAAACAATTGCTTGTTGTTTGTATCCTTTATTCTGTATTTATAACTATAATTTTTTTGCTGCCTACCAAAGAGATTCCAAAACTATTTGATACTTTCATCCCAATTGATAAACTAGTTCATGTATTTATATTTTTGGTTTTGACCTTTTTATGGTTATTGTACGTTAATAGTGTTTTAAATGACACAAAACCAATACTTTTATTATTTATTCTTGTAGCCAGTTTATTTTATGGCATACTAATTGAAGTAATTCAAGAACTCTATGTGTCGTCAAGAGGAGCAGAAGTTCTAGATGTAATAGCCGATTTACTTGGTGCTAGTTTAGGGCTGTTATTTTTTAGTAATTATAAAAACAGAATTACATCTTGAATTTTTTTATATACTCAAGAAATTATATATTTTAGCAATTAGTTAAATAAACCCTTATGGAACCAAAAAAAAATCCAAAATCAGATCTAAATCGTAGGAGCATGATATTTTTCCAATTAGGAATGATATTAATGCTTTTTATTACATGGAGAGCCATAGAAAATAAAACTTACGAAAAGGCTGAAATAAATCAAGATATGCTTAATCTAGGTGATGATTTGGAGGAAGATATTCCTATCACAGATATGAATATACCACCACCACCACCACCTCCTCCTCCTCCAGCTCCTGAAGTTATTGAGGTGATTGAAGATGAAGCAGATATTGAAGAAACAATAATTGAATCTGCTGAAGTGAATCAGGAAGAAGAGATTATGGAAATTGATGAAATCGAAGAGGCGATTGAAGAAGAAATTGCTGATGTTCCATTTGCGGTTATTGAAAATGTACCTGTTTATCCTGGATGTGAGAAAAAGAGATCCAATGCTGAAAAAAAGAAATGTATGTCTGAAAAAGTTCAAAAATTTGTTCAAAAGAAATTCAATACAGAACTTGCAGGCGATTTAGGATTGGAGGGTAGACAACGAATAGCTGTTCAGTTTAAAATTGATAAAAATGGTGATGTAGTCAATGTTAGAGCGCGAGCTCCTCATCCAAAATTAGAGCAAGAGGCTGTTAAGGTTGTGAAAGCCTTGCCAAAAATGGTGCCTGGAAGACAACGAGGAACAGCCGTAGGTGTCCTCTATTCCTTACCTATTTTATTTCAAGTAGAGAACTAACATATATTAATTTAACATAAGGTTGGGCATCGTTCAGCATTGTTCGAAAAAAACTCATAAAATGAAAAAATTAACAGAGAAACAAATAACTGATTTGAAATGGTTAGAGGACAAAATTTATGGGAACGAGATTCCTTATGATGACCCAGAAGGATACCCATATCTAATGATTGGAAATTCAGAATTTATAAAAGAAAATCTTGAACAAGCTGTAGAGGATGCTTTAGCAAGGGGAGAGTCAGAAATTGCTGATGCCTTAGACGAAGTAGTTGAATACTTAAAAGAAATAGAAATTTAATAAAAAATTAATCTTGATAAATTCATCAAAACAAGAAGAAATTTTAAAAAAATTAAAATTAAAAGAAGAATCAGCAAAAACAGCAGATGATTATTCTCGGCTTGCAAGAGAGATATTAAATACAATTAATGAATATCAGGGTTATTCAAAAGAGCTTTCTAAAAAATCTAAATTATGGGCTAGTGACCTTTATTACATTGCAGGAGATTTAATAATAGATGAAACAGGTGATCAAATTAAATCCTGGGATTACTGGCAATTATCAGCAAAATTAAAATAATAAGGCTCTTAAAAACAAACCTACTTTTGATTTATTAACTCAACCAACTTTTTATTACTTTAATGGTTTAAAACTCAAAGTAGTCTACACTTATTAGTGCAGAGTTATTAAAAAAATCACAAAAAAAAAAGCCCTGGTTATCAGGGCTTTTTTTTTAAAAAAATTATTAGTTTTTCTTTTCTTTATTATTTTGCATTTCTTTTAATCTTTCCATAGCTCTTTCTTCAGGACTTCTAGTATCAACAGGGCCTAATTGATAGGTTAATTCTTCATATAACGAAGTTAGGAACATTTCAGTGGTGACAGAACCATCGCCAAACCCTCGAGAGTCTAAATTATTGGTAATACTTTTCTTGGCTAAAACAGTTTCTAAAGTATTGCCATTTTTAATCATAGTCATTAGTTGTTTGGTAATTTTAGTCATTACTTTTTGATAATTTATTAGATCTAATACGTTAGCTAAAGTTCCTTTTCCTGGAACTATAATGGTATTTTCATCAACAACATCTCCGATTTTTGATATGTTACGTAATATTGACTCTAGGGTAACTCCATTCTTATAATCTAAATATGGGTACTTTTTGTGAGTATATATTGCTCCTGTGAAAAGTACATTTTCATTTGGCAAATAAACCAATGAATTACCTTCATTACTTATGGACTCAATTTCAATTGTTTTTGTTTCAATATTTAGATTAAGTTCTTCCGTAAAAGAAAAATCGGGTTTAAAAGAACCACTGAAACCTGACTCGCCACCTTGTTTTTCTTTTTGCTGATTTTCTTCAGTTAATTTTTGCGAGATTAATATGACTCCATCTTTTTTTAGGTCTTCAACTGTTTTTAAAGCTTTTAACTCATTCGAGGTTGATATTAAGTATTTTATGGAAGCTTTTTTATTTATTCTTTTTATTAAATTTAAATTTCGATCCATATTTTCTTCTTCTTGAGTATCAATCAAAGTAAATTTATCTTCTACTAAATATACTCCCATATTATGATTCCCCTGAAAATAGTATAAGCCTGGTAAAATATTAATAAGCATCGTGTTCCCACTTGAATTGGCTTGTTCAATTTCACTTAAACTAAATGGAGGTGGAGTTTCCATCATTTTTTTCTTTTTTGCATAATATTCTTCTTTTTTGTTAGCACCATCTTGTTGTGCAAAAGAGTTAAAACTTAAGAATAAAAGTAAAGCGATTGTTATAGTTTTTCTATACATTTTATGTTGTTTAATTTTAATCAAAATTACTAAAAATCAATTTATTATTATTTAAGAAAACCTTAAAATTATTGTGGAGCTTTGAGAGGTGTTTTATATTTGCAAAATCAAATAATAAGACTTGTCAAGTATAAACATACATTTAAAAAAGAGGTCTCTCCTTAATAATTTTCTAGAGATTACTAAAGTAAGGTTGTCGGTAAGTGTTTTATTTTCCTCTGTTGCTGGCTACTTGCTAGGAACTGACTATGTTAGTCTTACCGAGGTAATACTTTTATGTATCGGAGGATACTCCATGGTGGGAGCTTCTAATGTCTACAATCAAATTATTGAAAAGGACTTAGACGTTTTAATGGATCGTACTAGAAACAGACCGATTCCTTCAGGCAGAATGTCTGTACAGTTAGCTTTTATAATCGCTGTTAGCTTAACAATAATTGGAATTATAGCCCTCTACATTATCAATCCAATCACTGCTATGTTTGGCTCGGTTTGTATATTTATGTATGTCAGTTTGTACACTCCGCTTAAAACGAAAACCCCATTATCTGTTTTTGTAGGCGCATTCCCTGGAGCAATACCTTTTATGCTAGGATGGGTTGCTGCTACTGGAAATTTTGGTATTGAGCCGGGTACTTTATTTATGATTCAGTTTTTTTGGCAATTCCCTCATTTTTGGGCAATTGCCTGGTTTTTGTTTGATGATTATGAAAAAGCAGGGTTTTTTATGCTTCCGACTGGTAAAAGAGATAAAAGCACTGCGCTTCAAGCGGTACTATACACCTTATGGACCGTTTTAGCCTCCTTAATACCTGTTTTTGGAGTTACAGGGAAATTATATTTAACTCCTCTGTCTGGGGTGTTAATAGGCTTAATTGGCTTAGGGTTTTTATACTTTTCAATCCGTTTATACAGATATAGATCGAATAAAGCTGCCAAACATTTTATGTTGGTGAGCGTTAGTTATATAACTTTATTACAAATAATTTACGTTGCTGATAAGTTTATTAGATAAAAAATAGCACTTTAAATAAGACCCACAAATGGAAAATAAAAACGATAATTATAAATTTAAACTAGATAAAGCAAAAAAAATGATGCTTTGGTTTGGAATGATTAGTTTAACGATGAGTTTTCTGGGAATAACAAGTGGCTATATTGTTAGTAAAGAACGCCCGGATTGGTTAAACGATTTTCAAATACCACCAGCCTTCTATATTAGTTTAGTGATCATCATCATAAGTAGTTTTACTTTCTACCTGGCAAAAAAAAATGTAATAGCACAAGAAAGAAAAAAAGGAATGATTTTTTTAATTAGCACATTTATTCTTGGTGTTATTTTTGTTATTTATCAATTTAAAGGGTTTTCAGAAATTATTTCCTATGGTTATTTTTTTACTGGAAGTGAAAGTACAATTACCACTTCATTTATTTATTTAGTAGTACTATTGCATTTGGCGCATATTGTTGCTGCTCTAATTTCAGTATTGGTTGTAATTTATAATCATTATAAACAAAGGTATACGTTCGGAAACACTGTAGGTATTGAGATAGCAGCTACTTTTTGGCATTTTGTTGATGTTTTATGGCTTTACCTCTTTTTATTTTTCTATTTTATTAGATAAAAAATATATGTATTTTTGAACCCTATTAAAATCAATTTATTATATGAACGCGACAGTTGAAAAACCAAGCAATGAAAATACAACTTGGAACGGTGGAAATAAACCATTAAATGCCAGTTATGGCAAAATGATGATGTGGTTTTTTATTGTTTCTGATGCTTTAACATTTTCAGGATTTCTTGCCGCTTATGGCTTTTCAAGATTTAAATTTATAGACTCTTGGCCCATAGCTGACGAAGTATTTACTCACATACCTTTTATACATGGTAATTTTCCTATGTATTATGTGGCATTCATGACATTTATTTTAATATTTTCTTCTGTTACAATGGTTCTGGCTGTGGATGCTGGACATCATCTAAAAAAAAATAAAGTAATAATTTATCTTTTTCTCACTATAATAGGAGGTTTAATTTTTGTTGGTTCTCAAGCTTGGGAATGGAATACTTTTATAAAAGGTAGTTATGGTGCTGTAGAAACTAAAGGAGGAAAAGTTCTTCAGTTTATAAAAGAAGACGGAAAAAGAGTAGCCCTAGGAGATTTTGCAGTACCTATACATACGGAAAGAAACACACAATACAGTAATGAAGGCATTTGGTTTTTGTCTGAAAAAGAATTGCCAAGTGTTACCTTAGCAGAGGTTACAAAAGGTTTTTTAAAAGATGAATCTTTATTAATTAGAACTCAATACCTAGATGAAAACGGCGAACGAATTGTACTTACTAGAGCGGAGTCTGTAGCAAAATTAAATAATGATGGGATAGGTATAGTTGAAGGTGCTAACTTAAAGCATAACGAATACGGTACTCCTTTATTTGCAGATTTTTTCTTTTTTATAACTGGATTTCACGGGTTTCACGTTTTTTCGGGAGTAATATTTAATATTATTATTTTCTTTAATGTAGTTATCGGAACCTATGAAAGAAGAAAAAATTATGAAATGGTTGAAAAAGTAGGTTTGTACTGGCACTTCGTAGATTTAGTATGGGTTTTTGTATTTACAGTTTTTTACCTTGTATAAAGAATAAAATTTAAGAAATGGCACAAGATCACAATTTAGCAATATTTAGAGGAAGACTTAAGTTTAAATCTAATCAATCAAAAATATGGGGAGTATTTACCTTACTTTCTATAATAACAATAATTGAAGTAGCCCTTGGTATTATAAAACCAGAGTTTTTAACAACTAATAAGTTATTCACCTTAAAATATCTCAACTGGATTTTTTTAATACTTACTGTAGTAAAAGCCTACTATATTACTTGGGATTTCATGCACATGCGTGATGAAAAAATGGGTTTGAGAAGGGTAGTTGTTTGGACTGCGGTTTTTCTAATTATTTATTTGGTAGCAATCTTATTAATTGAAGGAGATTATATCTTCGATGTTTATAAAGAAAATTATATAAAATTTAATTTTTAGATAGGGCTTTAGAAAATTCTAAAAATCTCCATTCATTCTTTGAATGGTTTTTTTTTATTTTTTTTTAACCTAAATTAATTGTTCTTATATTTTTTACCGATTACTTTTGTAGCTTGAAAACATCAGAAAAAATAAAAAAATTTACAATTCTAGGGATCTTATTCTTATTGCCTATAACTGCTTATTTGTTTTTTTCCTCTGGAGTTAACAATTTTGCAAAGTTGCCGGTATTAACCAGAGGTGTTTTGGAAATTGATCAATTTGAATCGGAAAATAAAGTAAAAAAAGAATTACAAAACCACCTCACAATTTTATGTTTTTTTGGTAATGATCTTGAATTAACGAAGTCTAATGCTTTTAATTTAGCTCATAAAATTTATAAGAAAAATTATCAATTTAAAGATTTGCAATTTATTATTTTAACCCCAAGAGGTACAGAACCTCAAATTCAAAATTTAAAACAAAAACTTTCTGAAATTGAAAACCCTGAAAATTGGAATTTTGTTTTTGGTGATACCACTGAAATACAAAAAGTTTTTAATTCGTTGGGGTCCAGTTATATGCTTAACAAAAATTTTGCTTCAAATCAAGTTTTTTTAATAGATAAGGAACGAAATCTTAGGGGAAGAGATGATGATGAAGATGTAGGAATGTTATATGGTTTTGATTCAAGTAATTACTCTGAAATTAATAATAAAATGGATGATGACGTACGAATTTTGCTAGCAGAATATCGATTAGCACTAAAAAAGTATAATTCTAAAAGAGAAATTTAAGTTTATGAAAAACTATTCATACATTGGTATTTCATTTATAATATTGGTATTTGGAATTTGGTCAGTTCCTAAGATTGTTGATAAATTCACTAACAAAGAACTATCCTATATTTTAGATACAAATAAAGACTTAAAGAAAGTTCCCGATTTTAGTTTTATTAATCAGGATAATAGACAAATCACCAATGAATCCTATAAGGGAAAGGTCTATGTTGTTGAGTTTTTCTTCACTACCTGTCCTTCTATCTGTCCAATTATGAATACAAATATGGTAAAGATTCAAGATGAATTTTATGGAAATCCTAATCTTGGGATGGCCTCTTTTAGTATCGATCCTAATACAGATACCCCTGAGGTATTAAAACAATACGCAACGAGTTATAATATCACGAACCCAAATTGGCATTTATTAACGGGAGATAAAGAAAGTATATATGAGCTTGCTAATATAGGATTCAATTTATTTGTAGGAGAAGATTCAAAGTTTGAGGAAGGTTTTGAACATTCTGGTTTTTTTGCATTGATAGATCAAGAGGGATATATAAGATGTAGAATAGATAAAAATGAAAATCCAATCATCTATTATAATGGACTTGATGATAATGGAATACAAATGATAAAAGAAGATATTAAATTATTATTGTAATATGAAACATACAACTTTAAACGAAAAAAAATACAACCGATTAATTTGGATTTTATCCATAGTTATTCCTATAGCTGTTGCCGCATTATTTGGGATTAAAATTCCTGGGGTTGAGCGTTTGGGTTTTTTACCTCCTATGTATGCTGGGATTAATGCCTTAACGGCCTTAGTATTAGTAACTGCTGTAGTTCAAATAAAAAAAGGGAATCGAAAAAATCATGAAATTTTAATGAAGTTTGCGATACTTCTCTCTGTATTATTTTTAGTTTTTTATGTTGTTTATCACATGACATCTGATTCTACTAAATTTGGCGGAGAAGGGTTTATTAAATATGTATATTATTTTATTTTAACCTCTCATATTTTCCTTTCAATACTGGTAATTCCTTTTGTCTTATTTACCTATCTTCGAGGAATTTTTGGTCAATTTGAAGAGCACAAAAAAATAGCACGTTATACTTTTCCACTTTGGTTATATGTTGCTGTTACTGGTGTTATAGTGTATTTTATGATTTCTCCTTACTATTAAATGAAATTAATGCAGCGAAAATTAATATTCATAGTATCATTATTTTTTTTATTCAATAGTATCACTATTGAAGCACAATGTGCAATGTGCAGAGCAGTACTGGAGAGTGGTGAAAATCAACAAACGGCAAGAGGGGTTAACAATGGAATTATGTATTTGATGGTATTTCCTTATCTACTCATTGGTGCTATAGGATTTGCTATTTATAGGTCTAGAAAAAAAAACTAAAGAATCTGTAACATTTTATTTTTTTAAAGGTCTTATTTATGAAATTTATGAGGACTAGTATCGAACTATTTCTTAACACCAATTTCACATTTAACAAATTATAATTCCTGTACTTTGTCATAATACTAAACAACCATGATCGAAATTAAAAATCTGCACAAGTCCTATAAAATGGGTAGCAACTCACTTCATGTTTTAAAAGGAATTAATTTTGAAGTTTCTGAAGGCGAAATGGTTGCTATTATGGGATCTTCAGGCTCTGGTAAATCAACATTACTTAATATCTTAGGGATTCTAGACGAACCAGATGAAGGGGTTTATAATTTAAATAGTACCCTCATTAAAAATCTCAATGAAAAAATTGCTGCGAAATACAGAAACAAGTTTTTAGGTTTTGTTTTTCAGTCTTTCAATTTAATAAACTATAAATCTGCACTAGAAAACGTTGCGATGCCCCTTTATTATCAAGGAGTTAGCAGAACTGTTCGAATTGAAAAAGCATTGCAGTATCTCGAAAAAGTAGGTTTAGCAGACTGGGCTGGTCACCTACCCAATGAACTTTCTGGGGGTCAGAAACAGCGTGTTGCTATTGCAAGAGCTTTGGCTAGTGACCCAAAAGTATTGTTAGCAGATGAACCTACCGGAGCGTTAGATTCAACCACTTCCTATGAGGTGATGGAGTTAATCCAACAAATAAATGATGAAGGGAAAACGATTTTAATTGTTACCCATGAAGATGATATAGCGCACATGTGTAAGCGAATTGTAAATCTTAAAGATGGTATTATTATAAGTGATTCAAAAGTAAAACAGGTGAGGGCTAAAACTAAGGAATATGTTTAGTTTAGAAAGCTGGCAAGAAATTTTTGAAACCATGTTAAAAAATAAACTTCAAACGTTTTTAACGATGGTTTCTGTGTTTTTTGGAATTTTTATTTTAGTAATCCTAGTTGGCTTTAGTAGTGGAATTGAAAAGGGAGTAAAATCTCAATTTGAAGAAGATGCTACCAACCGAATTGCAATCAGAACTAGAAGGACTACTAAAGAATATAAAGGTCTAAATCCAGGTAGATTAATTCAATTAAGAAATAATGATTTTGATGAATTTAACGAAAAATATACGGATAATTTAGAGTACAAAACATCAATATATAGCGTTTGGCGAGGACAACTACTTTATAATGGTGAAGTTGGAAACTATAGAGTAGAGGGAGCATATCCAGATCAACAATTTATTGAAAACCAACGCATGGTTTCTGGACGATTTCTGAATAACAATGATATTAATCAATTAGAAAAAATTGCTGTTATTGGAAATCAAATTAAACAAGATCTTTTTAAAAAGATAAATCCTGTAGGAGAATATGTTCAAATTTCGGGAATTAATTTTAAAGTCGTAGGAGTTTATGCTGATCCTGGTGGAAAACGAGAGGAAAGTCGAGTTTTTATTCCGTTAACTACTGCCCAACAAATTTTTAATGCTGGAGACAAAGTCAGATCTTTAGCATATACGGTAAAGATGTCTGATAATTTCGATGAAGCCGTAGCGCTGTCAATGGCTTTATCAGAAAGTTTTGAAAACGATATTAGAACTAAACATACTATTTCTCCAGACGATCGAAGTGCTGTAAGGGTTGAAAATACATTAGAAGAAGCAAAAAGAATATACACTCTCATTGCAACAATTAGTTATGTTTTTTGGTTTGTAGGAATCGGTACCATAATTGCTGGAGTTGTTGGTGTAAGTAATATTATGCTCATTGTTGTAAAAGAGCGGACCAAAGAAATTGGAATTCGAAAAGCACTCGGGGCATTGCCAAGCTCCATCATTGGAATGATTCTCCAAGAAGCAATTTTTATCACAGCTTTTGCGGGTTTTTTAGGCTTGTTCGCTGGAGTTGGTTTGTTAGAATTAATTAGTCCAATGGTAGATAATGATTTTATAAAGTCACCTCAAGTAGATTTTAAAACTGCAATTATTACAGTCACTATATTAATTATAGCTGGGGTTTTCGCTGGCTTTGTACCAGCTAGAAGAGCAGCACATATAAGACCCATAGAGGCACTTAGGGTAGAATAGTAAAAAGTTATGTTAAACAAAGATCGTTGGAATGAAATATTAGAGGCATTAAATGCCAACCGCTTTAGGACTTTAATGACCGCTTTTGGTGTTTTTTGGGGGATCATGATTTTGGTATTGTTACTCGCCTTAACAAATGGTTTAAAAAATGGAGTTATCAAAGATTTTGGTGATTTTGCAACCAATTCAATTTTTATGTGGTCGCAAAGTACATCTAAGGCATATAAAGGATTACCTAAGGGAAGGCGATATAATTTTAAAATTGATGATGTAGCTCTTTTAAAAGAAAAAGTACCTTCATTAAAATATGTTTCTCCAAGAAACCAACTAGGAGGTTACAGAGGGGCAAATAATGTTACAAGAAAAGATAAAACAGGAGCTTTTAGTATTACAGGTGATTACCCTGAATTCATTTATCAACAACCCATGGACATAACACAAGGGCGTTTTATAAGTTATTCAGATATTAATGAAAAAAGGAAAGTAGCTGTTATTGGAGCAGATGTAGTAAAATCGTTATATGATCTAGACGAGGATATTTTAGAATCCTATGTAAAAATTAATGGAGTTAATTTTTTAGTTATCGGAGTTTTTAAAAAAAGTAATAATAACGGAGATGATGAAGAAGATGCTAATACGATATTTGTACCATTTACTACATTTTCACAAGTATTTAATTATGGAGATACAGTAAGTTGGATGGCAATCACAGCAGAGGATAAAACAAATATAACGGATCTTAAACCCAAGATATTTTCTATCATAAGAAAGCAACACACAATTCATCCAAAAGATAATCGTGCAATTGGAGATTATGATTTAGCCCAACAGTTTGGTAAAATATCGGGACTGTTTAGTATATTGACCTTTGTTGGTTTTTTTGTTGGAACCCTTGTTCTGCTCTCTGGCGCTATAGGAATTAGTAATATTATGCTAATTGTTGTAAAGGAACGAACGAAAGAAATAGGAATACGAAGAGCACTCGGAGCGACTCCATTTAACATAAGAACACAAATACTTCAAGAGTCTTTGTTATTAACTATCGTTTCTGGAATGGCTGGTATTGCATTTGCTTCAGGAGCAATATGGCTGACAAATTCAATAATAGACAGTATTGGACCTATAGATAACTTTACCAATCCTGCTGTCGATATAAAAGTAATTTTAATTGCTTTATTGATATTAGTTCTCTTTGGTGTTTTAGCAGGATTAATTCCTGCTACGAGAGCCACTAGAATGAAACCTGTAGACGCATTGAGAACTGAATAAAATTTAAAAAGAATAGAAATATAAAGTATTACCCATTATGAAAAGAATAGGAACTATTATCACTTTAACCGTAATTTTAATTGCATTTGTATTTGGAATACGTTACATCTACTTAAAAGATCAAAAAGATCCAATAGTCTATGAAACTCAAAGTTCTTTTAGGTACACAATTTTAAAAAAAACAGTAGCTACTGGAAGTATAGTGCCCAAGGAGGAGGTCCTTATTAAGCCAAACATCTCTGGTATTATAGATCAAATATTTGTGGAAGCTGGCGACTATGTAAAATCTGGAGATTTATTAGCTATGGTAAAAGTAGTCCCAAACGTTTCTTCATTAAATAGTGCTAAAAATAATATCAATTCGGTGAGTACTCAAGTTGAAACAGCAAAATTAGCCTTTCAAAATCAAGAAAGTATTTACAACAGGCAAAAAGGATTATTTGAAAAAGGAGTGATATCTGCAAACGAATTTGACAATGCACAGTTATCCTATAATCAATCATTACAACGTTATAAACAAGAACAGATTAGCTTAAATAACGCCCGCCAAAATTATGATATTATTAAAACAGGTACTACAAGTGGAATGGGAGCAGCTGCAAATACTGAAATAAGAGCTACTGTTTCTGGAATGGTTTTGGATGTTCCAGTAAAAACAGGAAATCAAGTTATAGAGTCCAACAATTTTAACGATGGAACTACAATCGCAACAATCGCAGATGTTACGAACATGATTTTTGAGGGAAAAGTTGATGAAAGTGAAGTAGGAAAGATTAAAGAAGATTTAGCTTTAGAAATTACAGTTGGAGCCATTGATAATAAAAAATTTGATGCAACTTTAGATTATATTGCGCCCAAGGGCATCGATGAAAACGGAGCAATTCAATTCGAAATCAAAGGGACTTTAAACAAAAAGGACGCTACTTTTATCAGAGCAGGTCTTAGTGCAAATGCTTCTATTATTCTTGCAAGGGCAGATAGCGTAATAGCTATTAAAGAGGCATTGATACAGTATGATGTAAAAACAAAAACTCCTTTTGTTGAAATAGAAATAGGGGATCAAAAGTTTGAAAGAAAAGAAATAAAGCTAGGAATTAGTGACGGTATTAATGTAGAAGTAAAAGCCGGAATATCACCAAATGACAAAATTAAAGTTTGGAATCAATTAAAACCAAGAGCTAACTTTTAAAGACGCAGATAAAATTTAATTAAAATAAAACTGTAACATTTTTAACATAATAAAGACCAATTCAATTATGATTATCAATATGAAGACTTTAGTAATGTTGTGTTTATTTCTGGGTATGGAAGTAACATTAATAGCACAAAATAAAAAATGGACACTTCAAGAATGTGTTGCTTATGCGATAGAAAACAATATTTCTGTAAAACAATCAGAATTAGATATTGAAAACTCTGATATAGCAAAAAGTGGAGCCATTGGAAACTTCTTGCCATCGATCAACGGCTCGGCTTCTAACAGCTGGAATACAGGTTTAACACAAGACGTTACAACGGGGATTTTAAGAAATATTACTTCGAGGAGTTCATCCTACAGTGTTTCTGCTGGAGTTACTGTTTTTAGTGGTTTAAGAAATCACCGAGAATTACAAAAAGCAAAAATGCAACAACTTTCTTCGCAATATAACTCAAGTAAGATAAAAGATGACATCGCATTGTTTGTTGCAAATAATTATTTACAAGTATTGTTAGCAAAAGCAAATTTACAGGTTGCATTGGAACAAAATAAGGTCACTAAAGATCAAATTTCAAGAACTAAAGAATTAGTAGACTCAGGAGTATTACCTGAAGGAGACTTATTAGAAATTAATGCGGTTAGTGCTCAAGAGCAACAAGCGATTGTAAATTCTGAAAGTAATGTTAGAATATCTTTAGTGAGTTTAGCTCAATTATTACTTATTAAAGATTATGGAAATTTCGATATTGCAGATCAAGAATTTTCTATAATATTATCTGAAGTAGCAGAGAAAAACATTGACGAAGTAATTAATTCTGCCAAAGAAAATAGATATGAAGTAAAAATTGCAGAACAAAACATGAATATTGCCAATAAAGATCTAGAAATTTCTAGAAGTATTTATTGGCCTACTCTTAATGCATATTTTAATTACAATACTCGCGAAAATGATATTCCTCAAATTTCTTCGGTGTTAAATCCTGACAATCCAACATTAACTACTCAAATAGGTTATGTAGGATCTACAGGAGAAGTTGTTTTATCGGAAGTACCAAATACCAGCTTGATACAAACACCAGCAAAAGCATTTTCAGATCAGTTGTCTGATAATGACGGTGTTTCTTATGGATTAAATTTAAGTCTTCCAATTTTTAATGGATTTTCTACTAGAAACAATGTAAAGCGTAATATAGTTAATGTTAAAAGAAACGAATATCAACTGGAACAGGCTAAACTCGATTTAGAATCATCGGTATATCAAGCCTATGTCGATGCAGATGGAGCAAAGAAATCGTACGATGCTGCATTGGCATCATTTAAATCTCAAGAGTTAGCTTACGAATATGCAAAAACTAGGTTTGATGTAGGTTTAACAAACTCATTTGAGTTTAGTCAATCCAAACTAAGATATAGTACTGCTAATATTGAAGCTAATAGAACTAAATTTGATTATATTTTTAAATTAAAAGTATTGGAATTATACTTTGGAATACCAGCTACTGAGCTTAAATTTTAATTATGAAAAAAAAGACCTTCGTTTGGATAATTGTTATTGTTGTAATTTTATTGATTGTACTAATTTTTGGTAAAAAAGCTGGTTGGTTCGGTAAAAGCGGGAATTTTAAAGAAGTCGAAGTTTCAAGTATTCGTTTAATTGATATTGTTGAGACCGTTGCAGCAACCGGAAAAATTCAACCTGAGGTTGAGATTAAATTATCTTCTGAAGTTTCGGGAGAAATAATTGAACTACCTATTATTGAGGGGCAACAAGTTAAAAAAGGAGATTTATTAGTTAGTATTAATCCAGATTTGGTACAAGCAATGGTAGATCAATCTCAAGCAGGATTACAAAATGTAAAAGCACAATTGACTCAAGCTGAGGCAAATTTAGCAAATGTTAAAATTAATTTTGAGAGAAATAAATCTCTTTTTGAAAAGGGAGTAATTTCAAGATCTGATTGGGAGCGTTCACAAACTGATTATGAAGTAGCGCAAGCAAATGTGAGGTCTGCTTTTTATAATGTAGAGAGTGCAAAGTCCTCTGTAAAACAATCTAGAGATAATTTATCAAGAACATCGATTTTTGCTCCAAGAGATGGAACAATTTCTAAACTTTCAGTGGAATTAGGAGAACGTGTTGTTGGTACAGCTCAAATGGCAGGTACTGAAATTGTTAGAGTTGCTAACCTAAATAATATGGAAGTTGAAGTTGATGTTAATGAAACAGATATTGTTAAAGTAAATGTTGGAGATTCAACAATTGTAGAAGTTGATGCTTATTTAAAAAGAGAATTTAAAGGAGTTGTTACAGAAATTGCAAATACGGCAGAAAACACCTTATCAGTTGACCAAGTAACAAACTTTAAGGTAAAAGTTAGAATCCTTCCAGACTCCTATAAAGACTTAACAGTAAATAGGCCCGATAACTATTCGCCATTTAGACCAGGAATGACTGCTACGGTGGATATTATTACCAATTTAAAAGAGAAAATAATTGGGGTTCCCATCAGCTCGATAGTTATTAAAAATGACACCTCCAGTACCACTGCGAAACTAGTTGTGAAAGAAACAAAATCGACAACAGCAGAAAAGTTTGAATGTGTGTTTGTAAAAGAAGGTGACGTTGCTAAATTAAGAGTTATTACTACAGGAATTCAAGATGATTCAAATATTGAAATCATTTCGGGATTAAAAGAAGAAGATTTAGTTATTACAGGTCCCTATAATACCGTTACTAAAATATTAAAACCTGGCAGTAAAGTTGAAACTAAAATAGAGGAACAAAAAGAATAATATACACATTTTAATGGCAACAATTTTATGTATAGAAACAACTACAACCAACTGCTCTGTTGCCTTATCAGTGGATGGAATTGTAGTCTCCTTAAAAGAGGAAAACGATAAAAATTATTCGCATGCCGAAAAACTACATTTGTTTATTGAAAAAGTGTTGGTTAAAAGTGAAATAACAAAAGACAAGTTAGACGCTGTAGCAGTAAGTAAGGGTCCAGGGTCTTATACCGGACTCCGTATAGGTGTTTCAGCTGCAAAGGGCTTGTGTTTTGCTTTAGAAATCCCTCTTATTTCAATTCCTACACTAGAAGCACTAGCATATCAGGTAAAAAATACAGATGGAATTATAGTACCCATGTTAGATGCTAGGCGTTTAGAAGTATATTCTGCGGTTTTTTCAAAAGATAAAATCCAAATAAGAGCTACAAAAGCTGAGGTATTAGATGACCATTCGTTTACTAATTATTTAAATGATCATACTCTCTATTTTATTGGTAATGGCGTTGAAAAATTTAAACCAATTTGTAAGCATAGCAATGTTATCTTTATGGATCAAAATTTACCGTCGTCCAATGAGATGGGAATTTTGGCCGAAAATAAATATAAAAATAACGAATTTGAAGATGTCGCTTATTTTGAGCCCTATTATTTAAAAGACTTTATTGCAGGATAAATCAACTTACTTAAATATATTATTCAAAAAAACCAACTTATTTTATATAGTTGGTTTTTTGTTTGTAAAAGGATTTATAAAAAAATAAGTACTTAAAAGCCTTGAATTTTATCCAAATACTGTATTAATTTTTTAATATCTTTTTCGTTGTTTAAATCTAAATTTTGTTCCTTGGTATAACTCTTTACAATTTTTTCATCATCACCAAATGCTTTAAGTTTTTTACTTTTAGACCTCGGTAATTCGAGTGTTTTTCCATTTTTTGAATAAATAGTGTAGATAAAACGATCTTCAAATCTTGCCAGGGTTGATCTCTCATAATTATTTTGAGCTTTTTTTGGCGGAAAGTACCTCTTGGTTACTTTTTTTAATAAACTTAGATTATTCCCATCAAATATAACAAGATAGTAACCTTGACTCGGGATAAAAACAAATGTATCGTTCATGATTTTTACATAAATCTCCTTTGATTTTACAAGAGCTTTTGCCGATTCATCGTCATCATTAAGGGATTCTTTATATTCTATTTCATCAGCTACCGCATTGTACCTTAACGCTCCGTTACTTAAAATCATTTCATTTTCTAAATAAACATCCCCTAATAAAAAATCATTTACATAATAGGGCGTTCCATCATAGTTTTCTGGGGTGGCTGGATCATAAAGACTTCGGGTATCGTACCTATCTGCACTATATACAAATAATTCTGTTGCAAATTGAGTCTTTCTGTTTTGAGCAAAACCAATCGAGCAAGCAAAATAAATTACTATTAAAGTGTTGTTAATTATTTTTTTCATTGTTTAAGATTTATTGGTAAACTTTTTTTATAAAGTAAATGATTAATAATTTAAATACACAAACTATGCCAATTTATATTTATAAATAAAGTTGATTATAAGTATAAAAATTTAGAATCATTTTAAAAAGGATTCTATAAAAAATGAGGGATTTATCCTTTTTAATTTATGAAGCAATTAGAATATAACTTAATAAGTGTTATAAAGTGTCGTAATATTTGATGACTTCAATAAGACCAGTTTCTTTATTGAGGTTGATTTTATTTTCTTTTACAAATAGTTTAATATCTTTTGATTTATCGCCAAAAGCTTTTAATCGTTTACTTTTAGACCCTGGGAGCTCTATTAAAAGACCGTCGTTTGTGTATAGATATAAACTTAGCTTTTCTTTATAATTTGCAGCGATATTACTGGCTAATGAAGTGTATGCTTTTTGTTCTGGTATGTATTCTTTTTTAATTTTTTTGAATAGCGATGTTTTATCGCTTTTGTAATCAATTAAAAAATAACCTTGCGTTGAGTTGTTTTCATTAGGAGCTAAAAAAACATAATTTTCATTATCTATAATAATAAACAAATCACTAGAACTTTTTAAAACTTTTGCTTGATCATCTTTTAACACTGAAGACTTTTTAACCTCAAATAAATCTTTAGAAGCATTGTATCTTAAACCAATATTTTTTGCTAGCGGAACACCATTTTTTAGAATGGTTCCATTCTTAAACATTTTATCTTTATAAGGAGTTCCTGTAAAATCAGCCTCCAAATACACTTCTACACTTCTTTGAGAAATATAGGAATCAATATCTGTTTCATTGAATTCAGATTGCGCATTAATATTAACTGAATAAAATAATGCAATAATAGAGGTTGTAATAAGAAATTTCTTTTTCATTTTTTTGTTGTTATTCTAAAGTGCGAATATATTTCATTAACGCTTATAAGCAAAACAATAATTTGTTAAAAATTGCTAAAATTACTTAGAGATTTAATTAAATGAATTGCTTGAAATCCACCAGTTATTTTAAAATTAATTATTTAGAAGTTTTAATGCCTCTGCAACCTCTGAAACTGGAAGTTTACAACTATTGTTTACGCAAACATAAATCAAAGTTTCGTCATCAATGTATCTATATTTTAATAAAGGGTTTGTGCTCTCTTTTGAGCTTCCAGCTACAAGTGCATTTGGGAGATACGATGTATTTAATTCTTTAATTTTACTGTTTGCATCTTTCCCAACAACAACTATTTCGTAGTATTTATTTTTATAATTTTCTGTCAAATCTAGCCAGTTGGAATAGCCACTTGGGTACGTTTCAATTTCTGGATGAACATTATGAAGCATTTTTGAAGAGGTCTTTAAATACTTTTCATTGTCCAAATGATGCGATAATATAAAGAGGTTTTTTGCCATAATTGAATTAGAGGCAGCTATTACATTGTCACGATATTCAAAACTTCTAGTAACTAATTTTTCATCTTTTTTTGAGGTGAAGTAAAACATACTATTTTCTTGATTATAAAAGTTTTCATAAGTATAATCAGTTAGTTTTTTTGATAAACGAATCCATTTTTCATCAAGCGTTACCTCGTGTAGTGAAATAAAAGCATTTATTAAGGTTGCATAATCTTCTAAGTATCCATTGATGCTGCTATGACCGTTTTTATAATTATGGTTTAATGCCCCATTGGGTTGTAATTGGTTTTCAATGATAAATTGAGCATTTTTTAGAGCCTCAGTCAAATAAGCTTGTATCTGAAAAGTTTTGAAAGCTTCTACATAGCCCTTTATCATCAAAGCATTCCAAGAGGTTAATGTTTTGTCGTCAAGCCTTGGTTTTTCTCTATGATCTCTATAAGCTCTTAATTTGTTTTTCCAATTCTTTTTTTTCTGTTCAAGTTCAATTTGTGAAATTGAAAATTCATCAGTTATCAAAACGTCACTTTTTTGTCTTATCAGAATATAATTCTCTTTTTCCCATTTACCATAACTGTTAATATTATAATATTCAGAAAATAAGGAGAAGTCATCTTCTAAAATTAATTTTAATTCATTTTCATTAAAAATATAATAGGCTCCCTCTTCTAACTCACCTTCCTTCGTAAAACTATCGGCATCTAAAGAGGAATAAAATGCTCCTTCAGGGTTTGTCATTTCCCTTTTTATAAATTCAAGAGTTTCTAAAACCACCTCTTTGTATAAAGGTTTTTTTGTTATTTGATATGCCTTGCTGTATAAACTTACCAATTGTGCATTGTCATATAACATTTTCTCAAAATGAGGCACATGCCACCTTGAATCAGTACTATACCTTGCAAAACCTCCTCCTACATGGTCGTATACTCCTCCATATGCAATTTGGTCCAAGGTTACATAAACATAATTTAATAGTTTTTCATTATTGTATTGAATTCCATGCCTCAATAGATATTCTAAATTATTTGGCATCATAAATTTTGGAGATCTGTTAGGTCCCCCATATTTATAATCAAAAGAGTCACTCCATTTTTCAATGATACTATCAGTGGGAAAATTTGTAAAATTCAATTCATCTGTATTCACAGAAATTAAATCCATACTTTTTATACCTTCTTCAAGTTGAGTTGCATAATCGATTAGTTTTTGAGGATTATCTTGATAAATTTTTTCTATTTTTTCTAAAGAATTTATCCAAGCATCTTTTTTAAAATAGGTGCCGCCCCATACTGGTCTGCCATCTGGTAAAGTAATTACATTTAGCGGCCAGCCTGCACTTCCCGTCATTAATTGAACAGCATTAATATAAATTTGATCCACATCAGGGCGTTCTTCTCGGTCTACTTTTACGGCTATAAAATGTTTATTCATAGTTACTGCAACGGTTGAGTCCTCAAAACTTTCTTTTTCCATTACATGACACCAATGACAGGCAGAGTAACCAATACTTATAACCATTAGTTTTTCTTCCTCTTTTGCTTTTTGTAGGGTTTCTGAATTCCATGCTCTCCAGTCAACAGGATTGTGAGCATGCTGTAACAAATAAGGACTTGTTTCATTAATTAATTCGTTGGTGTACTGATGTTGTATATCCAAAATATCTTTTTTTGAAGAGTTACAAGAGAAAATTGTTGTTGATAAAATTAAAACGATTAATATAACACGCATACTTTATTTTATATTAAGATATATATTTAAAATTAACTTATTCATTTAGAGCTTCAACATAATCAACCTTCCCATTAAGCATCTCTCTTAACATATTTTCAATTCCATTTTTAAGAGTTACGGTAGAGGAAGGACATCCGCTGCAAGCACCTTGCAATATAACTTTTACAGTTTTAGTATTTATGTTATAGGAATCAAAAGCAATATTTCCGCCGTCTCCCTCGACTGCTGGACGTATGTATTCATTGAGTATAGAAATAATCTCTTTTTCAATTTCTGAATAATCTCTATCTTCAGTTAACTGATTTGTTTGTTCTTGTTTCTGGAGTATTTCGTCTTTAAATATTGTTTTATTATCTTCAATATAGTTTCGGATGAATTCCCTTAATTCATTCGAAAACTCCTGCCAGTTAAAATTATTTTTTTTTGTAATTGAAATATAATTTGTATTCATAAAAACTTCTTTTACGAATGGAAAATTAAATAGTTCATTTGCTAAAGGAGCAAAGACTGTTTCACTTTTGTTTTTGAACTCATACATAGTATTAGCTAAGGTTCTATTTGCTACAAATTTTAAAACTTCAGGATTAGGGGTGCTTTCGGCGTAGATGGTTATAGGGTTTTTTTTTGAAGATTCATTATCCTTCTCATTTATTACTGGTTGCCCTGATTTAAAATAATCTGAAATCGATTCTGCAACTTCATCTTGAACATCTTGCCATTTAACTTGAGTCAGGTTGAAAGGAAATTTTTCGATAGCTATAAAATTTTGAGAAATATAAATAGTTTTTACAAAAGGAAGATGAAATAGTCTTTGTGCAATAGGACTTTCTTTTGCATCATCAATATTATTGAACTCATAACTTTTTGACTGTGTAATAAATGATTTTGTAACAAACTTTACAATATTATCGTTATTTGTAAGTTGTACAGTTATGTTTATTTTTGACATTTCTTAACTTTTTCACAAAAATATAAAAAGAAAGTAATGTATTCAATATATTTGATGACTTAACCTACTCATGGACATAAAAAAAGTTTGCTTAGTTATATTTGTTTTGTTATATCATGTAACATATTCACAAGATGGTATTCCTGTTTATTCAGATTACTTATCAGATAATTTATATCTATTACATCCGTCTATGGCAGGCGCCGCAACAAGTAATCAAATCAGATTGACAGCCAGAAAGCAGTGGTTTGACCAAAATGAAGCGCCAAATATGCAAACATTAAATATCAACGCTAGGGTAGGCGACAGGTCGGGTATAGGAGCTATATTTTTTAATGATAAAAATGGCTACCATTCTCAGACCGGAGGATACCTCACTTATGCTCATCATATAATGTTTTCTAGGACTGAAGTAGATTTAAATCAGCTCTCATTTGGTTTGAGTTTTGGTCTAATACAATCTAGGCTAGATGAAACTCAATTTGATCCATTAGATTTTGATCCAATAATAGCAGGAATAATTCAAAGTTCTTCCTATTTTAATGTGGATGCAGGAGTATCTTATAATTTTTTAAATTTTTCAGGGCACTTTACTGTTAAAAATATAATATTTCAAAGTAGGGAATTAAACTCTGCAGATTATGAATCTTCTAACCAGCGTAAATTTATTATATCTGGAGCTTATGCTTTTGCTAATTATGGATCTTCTTGGACTTACGAACCTTCATTAATGTATCAAATACAAGAGAGAACAAAAGAACAATTAATTGATGTAAATGGAAAAGTTTATAGAGCAATGGACTTTGGAAAGTTATGGGGTGGATTATCTTATCGAAGGAGTTTTGATGGAGCAGAGTATCTTAATGGAATAGAAGTTGAAAATCAAAAATTACAGTATCTAACTGCTATCCTTGGAGTTAGTTTTAACAAGTTTTTATTTGCTTACACCTATTCGAACCAAATGGGTAACGTAAAGTTTAGTAATGGCTCCTTTCATCAAATAACATTAGGTTTTGATTTCCTTGGTGGTCGAGAACCTTATGACTGTAATTGTCCTGCAATTAATTAGTGAGGTCATTTAATATTCCTGTCAGGCATTCTGTTAGAATTTTATTTTTTCAATATCAACTTTTTCAAGATATCCCTTTAATAAAAGCTTTAAGGTTATATCTGATGAGTTTGTAATAAATTGAATAATAGGTTGATTGCTAGACTCTCTTAATAAGTTTTTTTCTAATAATATGTTTTTTGTTTGCTTAGCAACTGCTTCACCAGAATCTATAATTTTTATGTTATTTGGTATTAATTTAGCCAACTGTGGAATTAAATATGGGTAATGACTACATCCTAACACAAGGTGGTCTATATTATTTTTCAACATTGGTTTAAGAAATTTCTCTAATAAGCTTGATATTTCAGAACTTAATAAAGCCCCTTTTTCAATTAAAGGCACCAATCCTTCGCCAATAACTTCTGTTATCATAATATCTTTGGTGAATTCCTTTGTGGCTAGTGAGAATAGTTCACTATTTAAAGTACCCTTTGTTGCAAGAATTCCAATACTTTTATTTTTTGATTGTAATGCTGCAGGTTTGATGGCTGGTTCGATTCCTATAAATGGAACTCTAAATTTTTCACGAAGTACAGTTATGGCGTTCGTAGTTGCTGTATTACATGCAACAACAATTATTTTACAACCTTTTTCTAATAACAGTTCGGTATTCTTTACACTTAATGATATTATTTCTTCCTTTGACTTATTACCATAAGGTGCATTCAGACTATCGGCTAAATAAATAGTATTTTCATAAGGAAGTAATTGATGAATTTCCTTCCAAATTGAAGTGCCACCAACCCCAGAATCAAATAAACCAATTGGATTGTTATTCATATTATAAAAATAAAAAACTGTTCACCAAAGGGAGAACAGTTTTAATATTAATTTTTAAAATTAGAAATTAAATTCCTAGTTCTTTTTTTACATCGACCAATAAGTCCTTACCCTCTGCTAAAAGCAATGTGCTGCTATCCATTACATATTGATATCCTTGAGCTCTTCCTACTTTTTGGATTGCAACTCTTGCTTTCTCTAAAATTGGTGCTATTAAGTCCTCCTGCTTTTTCTGTAAATCTTCTAGAGCACCCTGTCTATATGCATTTATATTAGTTTGCATTCCTTGAACCTCTTCAGCACGTTTTGCATTTTCTTCAGCAGTTTTACTTTCTGCTTCTACTTCATATTGCTTGATTTTAGTTTCAAACTCTCTCACTAATGTTTTTATTTCTGTATCGTATGTTTTTTGAAGTTTTTCTAATTGACTTTGAGCTTCTTTCATTTCTGGCATTGATTCAGCAAGTGCTTGAGTATCAATGTGTGCAACTTTTGTTTGTGCATTCACAAAGCTTGTAGCTCCTACTATTAGCATGATTGCTACGAATAATGATTTGATTTTTTTCATTGTAATTGTATTAAAAATTAAGTGTTATTTATTGTTTATTCTTAGTTTATTCCGTTTTCGTCTTCTCCATCTCCTTCATTATTATTGGTTGGAGTTGGATTTAATCTATTTTCTCTAGCGGCTAATATAGAATCTCTCTTTCGTTGTCTTTCGTCAAGTAATTGTTGTTTTCTTGCTTCATATTCTATTCGCTTGGCTTCACGAATTGAATCTCGAACTTTTTTCCTTTCTTCCATATCCTTCTCACGCGCATTTTTCTTATCTTCAATTGCCTTTTCTCTTTCAGAAATAGCTTTATCTTCCTCTACAGTCAGATCTTCTTCACGTTCTATCTCTCTCTTTTCTTTTTTGTTACTTATTTCTTTTCTTTTGGCTGAACGATTAATACTTCTCAAAACAATGTCACTGATGTCATGCCTGTCTGCAGAAAATAACATAACGATATCAGCTGACCTATCAAAAATAAAGTCATATTTCTTGTTTTCTGCAATCTCTTGTACGATATTAAAAACCTGATCCTGGATTGGTTGAACTAATTGTTGCCTCTGTAAAAATAAATCTCCATTAGGACCAAACCGGTCTTGTTGGTATTTTATCATTTCATCTTCTAATACTTTTATGTCTTCTTCTCTTTCTTCAATTAATTCAGTAGTGAGCAATACTCTCTCGGTACTTAAATTAATTTTTAGAAGTTCTATTTGATCATTTTTCTTTTCGAGATCTTTTTTCCAACGTTGAACTTTTCCGTTTAATTGGGTAGAAGCTTCCTTATATTCAGGTACGTTTTCAAGAATATATTCCATATCAATATATCCAATTCGAACTCCTCTTTGCGCATTCGCTACAAAAGAAAAACACAAAATAGTGAAAATAATAAATAGTAACTTTTTTGTTTTCATAATTGTTAGTTGTATGTTAAGAAAATATCGTGCCATTTTTAAAATTGTTGTCCAATAATAAAGTGGGTTTCCCAACCATTTGGTTGAAAACCACCTTGTATAGGGTCGAATCCATAACCGAAATCGATTCCCAATAATCCAAATGCCGGCATAAATATACGCAATCCTAAACCAGCAGACCTTTTTAATTGAAAAGGATTGTATTCTCTGAAATTATCATAAGCTGCTCCACCTTCAATAAAAGTCAAAGCATATATGGAAGCAAGCTGCTTCAAAGTTATTGGATAACGTAATTCTAAAGAAAATTTGTTATAAATAGCATTTCCATCTAATGTTGATAATGATTGATTAGGATATCCTCTTAATGCAATAACTTCACGACCATCTAAACTAAAAGCACCTAACCCATCTCCTCCTAGGAAAAATCTTTCAAAAGGAGGAAGCCCTCTGTCTTGATTGTAGGCCCCCAAAAAACCAAATTCTGCACTTGGTCGTAAAACCATTTTTCCTACTAACTGGGTATACCAAGTTCCCTTAAATTTTATTTTATAATATTCTAGCCATTTAAATTTTTGTTGGTCTATTTCGGCTATTCTCTCAGTGGCATTCACAAAGTCAGGATCTGTAGGCCCAATTTCTTCTAGTACTTGACGCTCATTATCTAACGTTTTCCAATCGGTGTCACTAAACAATGAGTAAGGTAAAGTTACTTTAGCGGAAACACTAAAATCTGAACCAGACATTGGAAAGATTGGATTTGTTGCAGTGTTATTTCGGCTAATTCCTATTGTATAAGCTAAATTATTTGATTCACCATCTCCAAAAGTAAATAAACCAGTATTGTAATTTTTTAAGTTGTAGTGTTGATAACTGAGCGAATGAGATAATGTAAAATAATCGTCAGGCCATTTTAGTCTTTTTGCAAGACCAACAGCTCCACCAGTGATCAAAAAACGTCTAGATTTGTCAACATCTCTTCTTCTAGCATCATAGAAATACTGAACGGTATGAGAAAAAGAGGAGCTAAGTTGAATCGGTTTTTTCCCTCCAAGCCAAGGCTCAACCAGGGAAAGACTGTAAGTTTGGTAAAAAGAACTTCCTTGTGCTCTTATTGATAATTTTTGACCATCACCCATTGGTAAAGGATGGTAGGCTTCTTTATTCAGAATATTTCGGATAGAAAAATTATTAAATGAAAGACCAAGAGTTCCTACAAATCCACCTCCACCATATCCTCCTTGAAGTTCTATTTGACTTGAACCTTTTTCAACTACAGAATACTCCATATCTAGGGTGCCATTATTTGGATCTACATTTTTGAAGTTTGGCGAAATTTGTTCTGCATCAAAATATCCTAGTTGTCCAAGTTCTCGGATGGTTCTTACCACATTACGTTTGCTATATTTTTGACCTGGACGCGTTCTTATTTCTCTGTAAATTACGTGGTCATTAGTTTTGTCGTTTCCTACAACTGTTATGTGATCAAAATAAGCAATCTTACCTTCATGAATTCGTACTTCAAAATCGATTGTATCGTTTTTAACAGCAACTTCAACTGGATTGATACGTGAAAACAAATAACCATTGTTTTGATAGAGGTTAGTTAAGTCATTAGCTTCAGGATCTTCGGCATTTTCAATTCTTTCTTGTAATAAAACACCGTTGTAGGTATTTCCTTCGCCGATTCCCAAAACGCTTCGCAACTGTCTGTTGGTGTAAACGCTATTTCCAATAAAATTGATATCCCCAAAATAATATCTTCTACCTTCTTCTACATTAATTTTTAGTGTAATATTTTTATTGTCTTCTTCTATAATAGTGTCACTTAAAATACGTGCATCTCTAAATCCATTTGATCTAAATTTAGTAAGCATTGACTCTTTATCAGTTTCAAAACTATTATTTGTGAATTTTGACCTTTTCCAAATACGAAAAAACGATTTCTCTTTTGTATCTTTCATAGAGGCCTTTAATTTACTATCACTAAGTTCTTCGTTTCCTTTAATCTCTATAGAAGAAATTTTCACTTTTTTGTTTCTATTGATATTTACCGTCAGATGTTTTGAAAATTCTACACCTAAAGAGTCGATAAACGGCTTCGTGGTTATTTCTACTTCGGTGTTAAAAAATCCATCTTCACGATATTTCTTTTTAATATAATTTTTTGTTGTAGTAATAAGATTTTTTGTGATTTTAACACCAGGTTTTAAATTGTTGTCTTTAATAATTTCTTTTTGTTTACCTTTTTTAATTCCAACAATTGTAACATCTTTAATTTTTGGGAGCTCTACGATGTTCAACTCAAGATCTACTTTATCTCCAACAATATTTGTGATGTAAAATGCTATATCACTAAACAGTCCCTGATCCCAAAGTTTCTTTGTGATTTCACTAAGTTTTTCTCCCGGGATATAGATGCGATCACCAACTTTTAGCCCTGTAAAAGCGATAACTGTTTTTTCATTAAAACTCTGTTCACCAGATACAGTTAAAGTATTAATAGTATATTTTTTATTTCCTTGAAGCGGGGATCGCTGGGCAAACAGTGAAAATGAAGATATTATTGTAAAAAATATTATACAACAAATCTTTCTGTAGGTATTTATTTGAGCACTATTATTTAAGTTGATCACTTGTCTTTCCAAATCTTCGTTCTCTATTTTGATAATTCAATATTGCCTCAAAAAGGTTTTCTTTGTTAAAATCTGGCCAAAGTGTGTCCGAAAAGAACAACTCAGCGTATGCAATTTCCCAGAGCAAAAAGTTACTTATACGTTGTTCGCCACTGGTTCGTATTAGTAAATCTACGTCTGGTAAATAATGATCGTAAAGATGATTATTAATTACCGATTTGTCAATATTTTCGGGCGAAATTAGGTTATTTTTAACTTTAAGACTAATCTCTTTTATAGTTTTTATTAATTCTTCTCGAGATCCGTAACTTAAAGCGAGTGTTAAAGTTAATCTATTATTATCTTTAGTTTTCTCAATAACGTCCTTCAGCTCTTTAGCTACTTTGGTTGGGAGAGAATTTAAGTTTCCAATTGTAGAGAGTTTGATGTTGTTTTTTTGAAGTGTTTTCACCTCTTTTTTTAATGACGATATCAATAACTTCATCAATAATTCAACTTCTAACTTTGGACGGTTCCAATTCTCAGTCGAAAATGCATATAAGGTTAGGTATTTGACATTAATTTTTGCACAAGTTTCAACTACTTCTTTGACAGTTTTTGCCCCATTTTGATGTCCAATATTCCTCAACAATCCTTTACTTTTTGCCCATCGTCCGTTACCGTCCATAATAATAGCAATGTGATTGGGTAATTGGTCAATATTTATTTCACTTAATAGACTCATTTAAAAATTGCAATAACAGGGTTTTCTTCCAAAAGTGAAAGTTAAAGTAATTCCAGTAAATACGTACCAATCATTGTTATTTATATTTCCAAAACTTACATCGTCTTGATCTTCACTAGCTTTATTTGGATTGCTGCCGTCAAGATTATCTGTAAAAGTATATCGAGCTCCAATTTCAGCTGCAAGCACAAAGTTTTGCCCCAGAGTAGTTTTATAACCCACAATCATAGGAATAGCTAAGGTACTTGCATTACTATCTTTAATTATTCGGCTACTATTTTTTTTTATGAGCGAATTATACCCAAGGTAAGATAAACCAGTAAATAAATAGGGTGTGTGTGCTGCCTGCCCGCTGTACATACTAAACTCCCAAAAAGTATATTCCAATCCAATAGTCACTTCATTTAGACTATTTTCGAATTTATAGCCTCTTTCGTTTCTTCTTGGGTCTTTAGATTGACTGTCATCTCCTTCAATTTTGCCAAATAAAATAGTGCCTCTAAATGAATGTCTAGGACTTCGGTTCCATTTAAAAACACCTCCAAAAACAGATGTTTTAGGCGCTATAAATGTCGTTTTCCCTACATCACCAATATAATTAGCTGCTCCCAAAAAACCACCAATTTCATAGGTTTGAGAACTCATAACATTTGGTATGAGTATGAAAACAAATAAAAATATATAAAACCTCATAACTTTAAAAAGTCTGCAAATATAATAATAAACTTTTCATCTATTAATACACAAGCTAAGACTATCAAGTATAAACAATAAATAATTGGTTTTATTGTTTAATTTCTCTTGTCTTCACCCCATAATAATTTTTTTCGGAGTGTTTTAATAAAGCTGTTTTCAGAAAGTTGAACTAGTTTTATTTGGAAAGGTGCTTTTTTTATAGTGATTAAAGTATCATTTTTTAAGGTAGCTATTCTTGAGTCTAACGACACCAGATGCGATTTACCACGCCCAGATACTTTGAGGTTAATTATACTATTGTCAGGAACTACAAGTGGTCTTGCGTTTAAGTTGTGTGGAGCAATAGGAGTAATGACAATACTGTTTGTATTTGGGTCTAAAACAGGACCACCACAACTTAAAGAATAACCTGTTGAGCCTGTTGGTGTTGATATGATTAGGCCGTCGGACCAGTAAGATGTTAGGTGTTTGTTATTTACCATAGTCTCTACCTTAATCATAGACGTCGTATTTTTTCTATTTACTGCAATTTCATTCAAAGCAAAATTTAATGGCAAATTTTCTTTATTGTTTGGAGAGGTATATATAGATAGTAAACTGCGTTCTGAAAGAACATAATTTCCATTTAAAATTTGATGTAAACTTTCGGTTATTTTTTCTTTCTGAATGGTCGCTAAAAAACCAAGTCTTCCGGTATTGATTCCAATAATTGGAATTCCCAGGTCTTTAACATAGGTTACAGATTTTAGAATAGTCCCGTCTCCCCCAATACTTAGAAAAAAATCATAACTGTCATCAATTTCTTTAAAAGATGAAACTTTGGAATAACTCTTAGATATATCTTTGTGTTTTTGAATACTTTTTAAAAAAGCATCTTCAACTACAATGTCAACGTTTTTATCTTGTAAAACATCTAAAATACACTGGATATAGACTTCAGAGTCCTGATGATAAAATTGACCGTAAATCCCTATCTTCATAATTATATATTAAGGTATTTATCTAGGTAATTGGATCGGTCTTTTAAATCTTCAATAAAACGATCTTCTTCGTGGCTAGAAACTACATGATAGTTGTAACGTCTAAATGTTTGAACAATTGCATTCATGCCCATATGCCCAATCTTAACAGTTAATTGTACTGTATTATTTTTTAATTTAGAAATAAAAACTCCTAATATTTTTGCATTGTTAGATTCTATAATCTGACAAATTTCACTGAAAGAGTACTCTTTTTGGTCTTTTTCAACAACAATAATCCCACCTGCTTCGTTCAAAAAGGGCGTGTCATTGAATAAAGACATAATATCACTTAGTTCGTAATAACCAATATATTTATTGTCGTCCGAAAGGATAGGCATGATATTACTATTGTACAAAGCAAATGCTTCTAAAATATCTAACCAGTTTGTTTTTTCTCTTACAAAAAAAGACTCTAACGCGTACAAATAATCTTTCAGTTGTTCTGTGCCGTCAAAACAATGAGCATCGTTTTCAGAAATACACCCTATATAATTACCCTCTTTTTTTACAGGAATATGAGAATAAGTAAGTTGGTTAAATATACTTTGAACCTCCAAAATATTTGCATTTATATTAAAAGGCGCAATGTCATTAATTATGTATTCTTGTGTGTTCACAATTATTATTTTTTTGCAAATTACTTAAAAAATAGCTTTAAATACCTAGTTCAAATTGTATTTTTGCATTTCAAAAAAAGGAATATGACAAAATTAAGTGTCAATATAAATAAAATTGCAACTTTAAGAAATTCAAGAGGTGGTCAAACCCCTAACGTATTTCAAGCTGCTATCGATGTTCAAAAATTTGGAGCCCAAGGTGTTACCATTCATCCAAGGCCAGACGAACGACACATTAAGTATCAAGACGCTTACGATATTCGACCTATTATCACTACAGAGTACAATATCGAAGGAAACCCAATTGAATCTTTCTTAAAAATGGTTTTTGATATTAAACCAACTCAAGTTACCTTAGTTCCAGACGCCGTTGATGCCTTGACTTCAAATGCTGGTTGGGATACTATTAAACACAGGAATTACTTAACAGAAATTATTTCAGAATTTAAAAGACAGGATATTCGAACTTCTATATTTGTAGATCCCAGCCTAGAAATGATTGAGGGTGCTGCTGTTACAGGGACTGATCGAATCGAATTATATACGGAAGATTTTGCAGCGCAATATAATTTGGGAAATAAAAAAGCTATAGACCCCTATACCCATTGCGCTTTAAAGGCTGATGAGTTTGGATTAGGTGTTAATGCTGGTCACGATTTATCTTTAGAGAATATTCGATTTTTCAAAGAAAATATTCCTAATTTACTGGAAGTATCCATAGGACACGCTTTAATTTGTGAGTCGATTTATATGGGAATAGAAAATGTAATTGGGCAATATTTAAAAAAATTAAAATAATGCAATTGCATTCCAACATTATCGGTGAAGGAAAACCATTTGTTATACTACATGGTTTTTTAGGAATGGGTGATAATTGGAAAAGTCTTGGAAAACGATTTGCAGAACAAGGCTACCAAGTTCACTTAATAGATCAACGCAATCATGGGCGAAGTTTTCACAGTGAATTTTTTGATTATAGTTTTTTGTCAGAAGACTTAAAAAACTACTGTAATTTTCATCAGTTAGAAGATATTATTTTATTAGGTCATTCTATGGGTGGAAAAACAGCGATGTCTTTCTCAGTAAAATACCCTGAGATAGTATCCAAATTAATTATTGCAGATATTGCACCTAAAAAATATCCCCTACATCACCAAGAAATTTTAAAAGCATTGTCATCTTTAGATTTTAATAAGATTGATTCCAGAAAAAAGGCGGATGAAGCGATTTCTTTGTATGTAAAATCTCCCGGAGTTCGTCAGTTTTTGCTTAAAAATTTATTTTGGGTGGAAAAGGGAAAGTTAGGGTTGCGAGTTAATCTTCCTGTTTTAATTAAACATATTGAAGAAGTAGGGAAGGCTCTTTACGAAGATGCTGTTTATTATAAGGAAACTTTATTTTTAAATGGAGAAAATTCCAACTACATCGAAATTCAGGATGAATTTTTAATTAAAAAACAGTTCCCAAATTCTGAAATAATAACCATTCAAAATGCTGGTCACTGGTTGCATGTAGAAAATCCAACTGATTTTTGTACAGAAGTATTTAAATACTTATCTTAGAAGGATAAGATTCTCCTTTTTTAATTAGTCTTTTATGAAATGGTTCTTAAAATTATTGTTGACTGCATTGGCAGTTTTTTTACTCGCTAATATTTTACCTGGCGTTGTTGTGGAAAGCTACATGTATGCTATATGGGTAGCTGTCATAATTGGTGTTTTAAACGCTTTTTTACGGCCTGTTTTAATTTTTTTCACCCTTCCGGCAACCCTTGTTACTTTGGGTTTGTTTTTATTTGTAATCAATGCGTGTATTATATTGATTGCTTCTAATATTTTAAGTGGATTCAACGTAATCTCTTTTTGGTGGGCCCTATTATTTAGTCTAATGCTCACCTTTTTACAATCTTTATTGCATTCCGTTTTAAAAGAAGGCCGTCAAAGCTAACAATCTATTCTTAAAATACTTGTATCAAGGTTTTTCGTTTTGTACTTTTGCACTCCCAAAAATAAAGAGGTAAAATTTTACATAAAATGGAGATTACAAAAAAAGACATCGATAGTTTAAATGCAGTGGTTACTGTGGCAGTTAAAGCTGAAGATTATTCGGACAAAGTTCAGAAAATTTTAAACAATTACAGAAAAACTGCAAATATACCGGGTTTTAGAAAAGGTCATGTTCCTATGGGAATGGTTAAAAAGCAATATGGTAAAGCAGTTTTAGTAGAGGAAGTAAATAAAATCCTCCAAGATGCTCTTCATAACTATTTAACTGAAGAAAAATTGGATGTTTTAGGAAACCCCTTACCTAAAAACGATGTAGATATAGATTGGGACGCAAAAGATTTTACATTTGATTTTGAATTGGGGCTTTCTCCCAAATTTGATGTAGATGTAGTGGGTAAAAAAGCGATTACTCATTATAATATAGAAGCGGATGATAAGATGGTAAACGATCAAGTTACCTCTATCCGTAAACAATATGGAAAATTGATTTCAAAAAAAGAAGTTGAAAAAGGGGATGAAATTACAGGTACTTTTTCTAACGAAGAAAAAGAAATTAATAAAGACACCACTTTTTCTTTAGATGTAATTAAAGGAAAAACTCAATTAAAAAAAATAATAGGCGCTAAGGTTGGTGATATATTAAGTCTAAAGACAAAAAACCTTTTCGCGAATGACCAACAAAACCAAACATATTTTGGTGTATCGCAGGACGATGCTAAGGGGCTAGATATTGAAGTTAATTTTGAAATAAAAGAAGTTAATCTTCGTGAAATGGCGGTTCTAAATCAAGAATTTTTTGATAAAATTTTTGGTAAAGATGTTGTTAAATCTGAAGATGAATTAAAAGCTAAAATAAAAGAAGATGCTGAGAAGCAATTTGTTCAGCAAAGTGATCAGAAATTGATGGATGAAGTAGTAGAGTCTTTAATCTCGAACACAAAATTTGATTTGCCTGGAGAATTTTTAACTAAATGGATCCAGTTTTCAGGTGAAAAACCGATGACTGAGGAAGAAGCAAAAGCTGAATACGAGAAGAGTGAAAAAGGATTGCGTTTTCAATTAATCGAAGGAAAAATTAGAAAAGATAATGATATCCAAGTTTCTTTTGATGAGTTAAAGGATTATTCAAAAAATATGATAAAGATGCAAATGGCTCAATATGGACAAATGAATCCCTCTGATGAGGAGTTGGACTCAATTGCTGCTCGTATCATGTCAAACCAAGAAGAAGTAAAGAAGCTATCTGAACAATTAAACAGTCAGAAACTGTTGAAATTTTTCAAGGAAACGACAAAATTAAAAGCTAAAAAAATAACGTATGATAAATTCATAAAAGAAGCCTACAGTTAATTTAGTAAAATACGAAGCGTATTAAGGTATTGAACTGTAGTTCAATACCTTTTTTTTAGGGTAAACAAAAATAAAGTTGTTGTATAATAAATAATGTTAATTTTTTAATCTTAAAAAACAAGTTTATGAAAAAGAGTAAAATATTCTATTTAATTTTCTTGATCGCTATCTGTCTTACTGTATTTGTAAGTTGTGAAGAAGAAGAAACTTTTGATTGTCCAGAACTAGAGGCTAATTTTGGAGATGAATGTTTTGTTGATGATGGTGGTAACGGTACTGTGGGTATTGTATCAGAAGATTGCGAATGTGTAGTAGATGGTTCAGGTTTTGATTGTCCAGAAATAGAGGCTAACATTGGTGACCCTTGTGAAAATGACGGTGTTGAAGGAACGATATCAGAAGATTGCGAATGTTTAGCAGATGGTCCAGGTTTTGATTGTCCAGAACTAGAGGCTAATTTTGGGGATGAATGTTTTGTTGACGATGGTGGTAACGGTACTGTGGGTATTATATCAGAAGATTGCGAATGTGTAGTAGATGGTCCAGGTTTTGATTGTCCAGAAATAGAGGCTAATATTGGTGACCCTTGTGAAAATCCGAATGGTGTTGAAGGAACGATATCAGAAGATTGTGTGTGTCTTACTTAAAAAAGTCTAAAAATCATTATATTTATCGCGTTGAATTATATTAATTCAACGCTTTTTTTTTAAATAAACAATAATCAAATTTATGAATTACGGGAAAGAGTTTAAAAAATTCGCCATTAAAGACCAAGGAATTAACAGCTTGTATTACGATGAAATAACAAGCAGTATGAATCCTATGGGTTTTACTCCAAATATTATTGAGGAACGACAAATGAATGCTGTGGCAATGGATGTATTCTCACGTTTAATGATGGATCGTATTATATTTTTAGGAACCGGTATCAATGATCAAATAGCAAATATTGTCCAAGCACAACTTTTATTTTTAGAAAGTACTGACGCCTCAAAGGATATTCAAATATATATCAACTCTCCAGGTGGAGGGGTGTATGCAGGTCTTGGAATTTATGACACGATGCAGTTTATCAAACCAGACGTAGCTACCATATGTACCGGAATGGCTGCTTCAATGGGGGCTGTTCTATTGTGCGCTGGCGCACCCGGAAAACGAAGTGGATTAACACATTCTAGAGTTATGATACACCAACCTCTTGGAGGCGCTCAAGGGCAAGCGAGTGATATTGAAATTACAGCAAGAGAAATTCTTACACTGAAAAAAGAACTCTACGAAATTATCTCTAAGCATTCAGGACAAAAATATGATAAAGTCTACGAAGACAGTGATCGTGATTATTGGATGAAAGCAGACAAAGCGCTGGAATATGGAATGATCGACGAAATATTAACCCGATCTTAAAGATAGCATAATTGAAAAATTAAGAATTAAAAAATGTCGAAAGAAGAATTAGAATGTTCATTTTGTGGTCGTAAAAAACCGGAAACTAACCTGTTGATAGCTGGACTAGATGCACATATATGTGATCGATGTATTGAGCAGGCACACGGTATCGTTACAGAGGAATCAAATCATTCATCTAATAATGAATTGACTGACGAATTGATGCTGAAAAAACCTAGAAAAATAAAGGAATTTTTAGATGCTTACATTATTGGTCAGGATTATTCAAAAAAAGTAATGTCCGTTGCGGTTTATAATCATTACAAAAGATTGTTACAAAAAAATACGGAAGATGATGTAGAGATCGAGAAAAGTAATATTATCATGGTGGGTGAGACCGGAACGGGTAAAACATTAATGGCAAAAACGATTGCAAAAATGTTAAATGTACCCCTAGCTATTGTTGATGCTACGGTGTTGACAGAGGCAGGTTATGTAGGTGAAGATGTGGAGAGTATTTTAACCCGATTGTTGCAAGCTGCAGATTATAACTTAGAAAAAGCTCAAAAGGGAATTGTATTTATTGATGAAATAGATAAAATTGCCCGAAAAGGAGATAACCCTTCCATTACTAGGGATGTTAGTGGAGAAGGGGTGCAACAAGCTTTATTAAAATTATTAGAAGGAACTGTGGTTAATGTGCCTCCAAAAGGAGGACGTAAGCACCCAGATCAAAAGTTTATCGAGGTCAATACAGAAAATATATTATTTATAGCTGGTGGTGCATTTAGTGGTATAGAGCGTAAAATTTCAAAGCGATTGAATCTCCAAGCAGTTGGATTTAGCGCCTCCATGCAGGAAGATGTTGTGGATATAGATAATTTATTAAAATATATCATTCCAAAAGATTTAAAAGATTTTGGTTTGATACCAGAAATTATTGGAAGACTTCCTGTTTTAACCTATATGAATCCCTTAGATTCAGGTACCTTAAGAGCAATTTTAACGCAACCTAAAAATGCCATCATCAAACAATATGAAAAATTGTTTGCAATGGACGATATTGAATTTTCTATTAATGAGGAAGCATTAGACTTTATAGTAGAAAAAGCGGTAGAGTATAAACTAGGTGCTCGAGGGTTACGATCGCTTTGTGAAGCTGTTTTAACAGATGCTATGTTTGAGTTGCCTGATAGTAAAGAAAAGAAACTAGAAGTTTCTAGAATATATGTTGAACGCAAACTCAACAAATCTACGATCAAGAAGTTGAAAGCTGTTTCTTAATTGATTTTAAGTAATTCTTCTAAAAAATCTCTTGAGTTTGATAATCTAGGGATTTTATGTTGACCTCCTAATTTATCATGTTGCTTTAACCAATCTTTGAATAGATTTTTTCTGGCAATATGTATTTTCGGAAAATTTAGTGTGGTATTATTATAGCGTTTTGCTTCATAGTCACTATTAGCCTCCTGCAGAAAAGCATCTAACAACTGATTAAAAGTGGAATTGTCGTCGGGAAGTTTCTTAAACTCAATAATCCATTCGTGAGCTCCTTTTTCTTTTCCTTCCATAAAAATTGGACCAGCGGTATAATCAACTATTTCAGAATGCGTTAATTTTGAGGCCTTTCGCAATGCAGATTCAGCATTTTCAATAATCAATTCCTCTCCAAAAACATTGATGTGATGCTTGGTTCGTCCTGTTACTTTAATCCGATAGGGGTATTTGGAAGTAAAACGAACGGTATCTCCTATTTTATAACGCCACAATCCTGCATTGGTAGTTATAACAATCGCATAATTTTTACCTAGTTCAACTTCACTTAAAGGAATTACTTTTTCTTTTGAAGTCTTGTAAGTATCCATCGGGATAAATTCATAAAAAATTCCATAATCTAACATCAAAAGCAATTCTTTACTGTTATTGCGATCCTGAATGGCAAAAAATCCTTCAGAGGCATTATAAGTTTCGTAATATCTAAAATTATTATTTGGTAATAACTTTTGATATTGCTCTCTGTATGGATCAAAATTGACACCACCATGAAAATAAGCCTCCAAATTTGGCCAAACTTCAAATAAATTTTTCTTTTGAGTAGTTTCTAAAACATTATTTAATAAAACCAAAACCCAAGATGGAACTCCTACCAAGCTGGTTACGTTTTCATTTATAGTTTCGTCTACAATAGCTTGCATTTTAGTTTCCCAATCAGACATTAATGAAACTTCATTACTTGGGGTACTACTAAACTCTGCCCAAAAAGGCATATTGTCTATTAATATAGCAGAAAGATCACCGAATACAGTTCCATTTTCTTCATACAACTCTTTACTTCCTCCTAGGCGTAAACTTTTACCAACAAATAATTCAGAATCCGGATTGTTATTCAGATACAAACATAATAAGTCTTTACTGGCTGCATAGTGACAATTTTCTAAAGATTCCGGACTTACAGGTAAAAACTTACTTCTCGCATTAGTGGTTCCACTAGATTTCGCAAACCACTTTATAGGACTTGGCCAAAAAATATTACTCTCCCCTTTACGAGCTCTTTCATATAAAGATTGATTGTCTTCATAGTTGGTAACCGGAACTTTTTCAGTAAAATCAAGATAGTTATTTATACTTTTAAAATCATACTGTTTTCCAATTTCAGTAGATTTTGCTTTATGAATCAATCCTTTTAAAAGTTCATCTTGAACGTCAATAGGGTACTTTAGAAATAAATCTATTTGATGTATTCTTTTTTTTAAAAACCAAGAGGCGATCGAATTTACTATTGGTAGGGGCATTATTATACAGTATATTTACGTTATAAAAATAATCAAATTATTTAGATGAATTATCAAGGTGTACTCACAAAAATGAAAACAGAATTAGGCACTCCTATTCAATACTATTTAGTATTCAAGGATGATTTTCTGAATGTCAATCAATTACTTGATAAAAAAGTAAAAATAAGTTTTATAGGGTGTCAATGTTTAAACTGCGAAAAAGAGAAAAAAATTTATCGCCAAGGTTTTTGCTATGATTGTTTTTATGAAATTCCTCAGGCAGCTGATTGGATTATGCACCCCGAATTAAGTAAAGCGCACTTAAATATTGAAGATCGAGATTTAGAATATGAGAAAAAGGTCCAGCTAAAACCACATATTGTTTATCTGGCCAATAGTAGCACTATAAAGGTTGGGGTTACCCGAAAAACACAAGTTCCCACACGATGGATCGACCAAGGAGCTCATGAAGCTATTGAAATTGTCGAGGTCCCTAATCGATATTTAGCTGGAATTACCGAAGTGGCACTAAAAAATTATGTAGGCGATAAAACCAATTGGAGAAGTATGATTACCAATAAAATTACAGATCAAAATTTAATGGAATGGCGCGATAAATTAAAAAAGTATATCCCAACAGAGGTGATGTCTTATTTTATCGAAAACAATAAAGAAACACACATGGATTTTCCAGTTAAACAATATCCTGAAAAGCCAAAGAGTCTAAATCTAGTTAAAACACCACATTTTGAAGGAGTATTAAAGGGAATTAAAGGCCAATATTTAATTTTTGAAGATCAAACTATTTTTAATGTAAGAAGTAACGAAGGATATGTTGTTTCAATTACGATTAATTAGAATTTATTCTATTTCTTCTCCCATTGCTAAATCAAATCGATTCCGAAATGCATAGACAGCTAAGTATAATAAAGGAGTGTCTAGAGCTGCAATCAATACTTTAAATAAAAAACCACTTAACAATAGTGACGAAAATAATTTCCATTCAATTTTCCCGAAGCTACAAAGCAAAATTAGTACGGTAAAAGTATCTACAAATTGAGAAAGAAAAGTTGAAAAATTATTTCTTAACCAGAGATGCTTGCCTTTGGTTAGTCGTTTCCAAAAGTGAAATAGTTGAATATCGATGTATTGCGCAAATAAATAGGCCAACATCGATGCTAAAACGGCAATTGCTGTAGCTCCAAATACTTTATTAAAAAGAGTATTGCTAACAGGACTCCAATCTGTAGCAGGAACTATTCCTGATACAAATACAATTAACATTGAAAAAAAAGAAGCGAAAATACCGATTGTTACAATTTGATTTGCTTTTCTTTTTCCATAAACTTCACTGATAATATCAGTTATTAGAAAGGTAATAGGGTAGGGTAAAATACCAACAGAAATTTCGAAAGTGTAGAGGCCAAAAAAGTCCCAATAAAAAAATTTCTGAAAAATTAAATTAGACGCCACTAAAGAAGCAACAAACAAGGCTCCTAAGATGAGATAAATTTTTTGAGCAAAAAGCTGATCTTTTACACTGAGTTTTGACACAAGATTTTAATTTTTTTAAAGATACTTAAAAAGCTTTTACTTAATTTCGTGGTTCAGTCTTAAAAATTAATTTCATTAAATCACAGCACAATATATATCTTTCATTAGGGAGCAATTTAGGTAATAAATTTGACTATTTACAAGAAGCAGTTGATGCTGTATTTGAAAGGGTAGGTTCGATTATCAATATTTCACCTGTCTTTCAGACTCCATCTAAGGGATTTGAAAGTGCTGATTTTTTAAATTGTGTATTGAAACTGGAAACCAATTTGCCGGCCGAAAAATTATTAGAAACTATACTTTCCATTGAGCAAAAAATAGGAAGAATTAGAAATATAAATGAAGGTTATACTGCTAGGCCTATCGATATTGATATCTTGTTTTTTGATGACCAGCTTATATGTCAAGAAAATTTAACAATACCGCATCCTGAGATTCCAAACCGCAACTTTGTTTTAGAGCCTCTTAAATGTATTGCCCCGGATTTTATTCATCCAGGATTAAATATGCGTATAGACCTCTTGCATGAGGTGACAAATGATACTGACGCACTTATTGAATTAACGCAACAATTAAAAAATCCGATAATAGATTTTGACATGTCTAACCTCAGGTATATTGCGATTGAAGGAAATATAGGTGCAGGAAAAACGAGTTTGGCCACACAAATGGCTAAAGACTTTAATGCTAAATTAATATTGGAGCGATTTAAAGAAAATCCTTTTTTGCCCAAATTTTATGAGGACCCAACTCGATTTGCTTTTCCTTTAGAGATGTCTTTTTTGGCAGATCGTTACCAGCAGCTATTGGATGATCTGACTCAATACGACTTGTTTAAAGAGAATGTTATTGGAGATTATGATGGTTACAAATCGTTAATATTTGCAAAAATAACGCTACAAGAAGAGGAATATACCCTTTATAAAAAATTATTTTATATCATGCATAAAGAGCTTCCTAACCCCGACATGTATGTTTATCTATATCAAAATACGGAACGATTGTTAGATAATATAAAAAAAAGAGGGCGTGATTTTGAGCAAGATATTGAAGCGAACTACTTACATAAAATAAATAAAGGTTATATGGAATTTATTAGAGGTCAAGCTTCAGATAAAATTAAAATAATCGATATATCTAATTTAGATTTTGTGAAGAATAGAAAAGATTACTTATTTATTTTAGATAAAATTATTAATTGATACTTAAGGAATTTTTAAACTTTTACATCTTTAATTTCACAAATAAATCCCAGATAACAAGCCCACAACTTACCGAAATATTTAATGAATGTTTGGTGCCATATTGTGGAATCTCAACGATATAATCGCTCGCAGAAACAACTTCCTGTGAAACTCCTTTAACTTCGTTTCCAAAAATAATAGCATAAGTAGTGTCGGATTTGATTTTAAACCCTTCAAGCGACACGGATTCCTCGGCTTGTTCAATACTTACAATAGCTTTACCTTCAGATTTTAATAGACGAACCAAAGCTAAAGTGTCTTCAACATATTCCCATTCAACGCTGTCGGTAGCACCTAAAGCAGTTTTATGAATATCCTTATGAGGTGGTTTTGCAGTGATACCACAGAGGTAAATTTTCTCAATTAAAAACGCGTCTGAAGTACGAAAAACGGAACCAATATTATTCAGACTTCTAATGTTGTCTAAAATAACAATTAAAGGGGTTTTTTTTGAAGATTTAAATTCCCTATTATTTATTCTTTTTAGTTCGCTATTTTTTAATTTTCGGTTCTTCATGACACAAAAATAATTTTATATCCTACATAATTGGAATTATTTAATAGAAATATTGTTGATAAAAGAAATGAATTCAATCATAAAGCGTTTCAAATAAAATAAGATTTCTTTACTTTAGCTTATTATCTATCCAATTTATGGCAAAAAAAGAAACTCCTTTAATGAAACAATACAATAGCATAAAAGCTAAGCATCCTGATGCATTATTGTTATTTAGAGTGGGCGACTTTTACGAAACCTTTGGAGAAGATGCCATACGTTCTGCAGGTATATTAAATATTACGTTAACGGCACGGAATAATGGCGGCGATGGCGAAAAAATAGAATTAGCTGGATTTCCGCATCATTCTCTAAATACCTATTTGCCAAAATTAGTAATGGCGGGTTGTCGAGTAGCCATCTGTGATCAATTAGAAGACCCAAAGCAAACTAAAAAGATTGTAAAAAGAGGGGTTACTGAATTAGTGACTCCAGGAGTGGCTTTAAATGATGATATCCTAAAATCCAAATCAAATAATTTTTTAGCCGCGATCCATTTTAATAGCGCTAAAAAAAAGAAGGGTGAAATTGGGATTTCTTTTTTAGATGTTTCTACGGGAGAATTTTTAATATCTCAAGGAAATATTGATTATATCGATAAGTTAATCCAAAATTTTAATCCATCTGAGATACTTTTTTCGAAACAAAAAAGAAAACTATTTACAGAAGTGTTTGGAGCTCACCATCATGTTTTTTATTTAGAGGATTGGGTTTTTCAAAGTGATTATGCTGAAGAAGTCTTGAATAAACAATTTAATACCACTTCGTTAAAAGGGTTTGGAGTAGATCTTTTACCATCTGGGATTATCGCTGCTGGCGCAGCCTTACATTATTTGTCAGAAACTAGACATGATAAATTACAGCACATTACCAAAATAGCTCGGATCGCGGAAAATGAATATGTTTGGATGGATCGATTTACTATTGGTAATCTTGAGCTTTATCATACTTCGTCTCAAAATGCAGTCACCTTATTAGACGTTATAGATAAAACGATATCTCCTATGGGAGGTAGGTTATTAAAACGTTGGGTTGCTTTACCTCTAAAGAATAAAAGTAAAATTATAAATAGGCACGAGGTCGTAAGTTATTTGTTAAACAAACAACCGATACTAACAGCTATACAAACCAATATTAAATGTATTGGCGATATAGAGCGATTAATATCTAAAGTAGCTACAGGAAAAGTAAGCCCAAGAGAAGTGGTTCAACTAAAAAATTCTTTAGAAGCGATTCTTCCGATCAAAAAAGAAGCAGAAAATGCTAAAAATAATGCGATCAAAACAATTGGTGAAAACTTACAAGATTGCAAATTATTAAGAGAGAAAATCACCAACACTCTAAATGAGGATGCTCCGGTATTAATACAAAAAGGAAATGCAATAGCTGAGGGAGTTTCAGAAGAACTTGACGAACTTAGATCTATCGCAAAAGGAGGAAAAGATTATTTAAATGAAATGTTGGAAAGAGAAACCGAGCGAACGGGAATCAACTCTCTAAAAATTGCTTCCAACAACGTATTTGGATATTATATAGAGGTTAGAAATACACATAAGGATAAAGTTCCAGAAGAGTGGATCCGAAAACAAACACTAGTGAATGCAGAACGGTATATTACCGAAGAATTAAAAGAATATGAAGCAAAAATACTAGGTGCTGAAGAAAAAATTGCTTTTTTAGAATCAGATGTTTTTAACAAACTGATAGAATGGATGTTACAATTTATTGATCAAGTGCAACAAAATGCCCAATTAATTGGAAAATTAGATTGTTTATGTTCTTTCGCTTCCTTAGCAATCGAGGCTAACTATACTCGTCCATTATTAGATGAATCCTTTGAAATTGATATTAAAGAAGGAAGACATCCCGTGATAGAAAAACAACTTTCTGCCGATCAGTCTTTTATACCTAATGATGTTTATTTAGATAGAGAGATACAGCAGATTATAATGATTACCGGCCCTAATATGAGCGGTAAATCTGCAATTTTGAGGCAAACAGCATTGATTGTTTTACTAGCTCAAATAGGAAGTTTTGTACCTGCAAAAGAAGCTCGGCTAGGAGTAGTAGATAAAATATTTACAAGAGTGGGTGCGAGCGATAATATTTCGATGGGAGAATCAACATTTATGGTAGAAATGAATGAAGCTGCAAGTATTTTAAATAATATTTCCGCGCGAAGCTTGGTTTTATTAGATGAAATTGGTCGAGGAACCAGTACTTATGACGGGATATCTATAGCCTGGGCAATCAGCGAATATTTACATGAGCACCCTTCCAGAGCAAAAACATTATTTGCTACACATTATCATGAGTTAAATGAAATGACGGAAACATTTGATAGGGTAAAAAACTATAATGTTTCAGTAAAAGAGTTGAAAGAGACTGTTCTATTTTTAAGAAAATTAGTTCCGGGTGGTTCGCATCATAGTTTTGGTATTCATGTTGCAAAAATGGCTGGTATGCCTAAGGCTGTTTTAGATAGAGCAAATAAAATATTAAAAAGGTTAGAAAAATCTCATTCTTCAAAAGAACTCACTAATGAAATGAAAACGATAGCAGAAGATAAAATGCAACTTAGTTTTTTTAATCTGGACGATCCACTTTTAGAGGAAATACGAGATGAAATTTTAGATATCGATATCGACACGTTAACTCCAGTTGAAGCCCTAATGAAACTCAATGAAATCAAGAGGATGTTACTTCCAAAGACAATCTTAAAATCAAAAAAATAAATTATGTTTCTTAATGAAACTTAATAGACTTATTCTTAGATTTTAACAACTCCCAAATAAAAAAACTAAATATTATAAAATACTCTAAAGTCACTAGCCATAAATTTTCGAAAAATGCGTCATTACCATAAGCTGCATAACTTAAAACAACTACAAAACTCCAAACTATTGGAAATTTATATTTTGTAAAAACAGATAGTAATAAAGGGCTAGCGATATACCAAGGATGAATTGTTGTAGAAAGTATGTAGTATACAGAAATTCCAAATAATAAAGTGGTAATAAGTTGCTGCATTGATTTATTCTCTCTAAAAAATGTAAAAACTAGAATAAATATGAAAATGATTAATGAAAGAATTTTTCCAATGATTGCTATCATATTCCAACCCACTACTTTAAATCCGATCCAACGAATAATATAGTAAATACTTGCGTTGAACTCAAAATCTTGAAACCATAAAATAGTTGTCTCTAAAAAATTATTAAAAAATGCTAAAGATAAAAAGGGGGTAAATGTTAGTATAATGGTGCTAATTACTAATAAATAATAGAAAAAAAGTTTTAATAAACCTTTATTAAAATTAGTCATAAACCATTTAAAGAATAAAGGAAGAAATAGTAATGGAATCAATTTAACGGATACAGCAATTCCAAATAAAACTGCAGATTCAATCCATTTTTTTTGATGCACTAAATAGATAGAAGAAATTAAGAAAAACAACATAACACCCTCAAAATGGAGGTTACCAGTTAATTCTATAATGATAAAAGGATTTAAAAAATACCAAAAAATCTGATTTGAATTTAGATTTAACTTTAAAAGTAGTTTTCTCCCAAAGAAAAGAATACCAACATCAGCAAAAATAATAAGTACCCGCATTGCGATGACTGCACCTAAAATACTTTTACCAGAAAACAAAGTTGCAAGAACAAAGCACAATTGATTAATTGGTGGATAATTACTGTAGTGACTTCCATTTAGTTGCCCCATTCCATAGTATAGTTGTTCCGCTTGGCTTATTTTCAAGCCGAGCGTATTAAAATCACTGTTAATAAGATTTTCTGGTATAAATAAGTATGGACTGACTCCTTTAATAAATAATCTTCCATCCCAAATAAAACGATAAAAATCTTGTGATAAATTAGGAAGACTTGTCAGAAATAGAAACCTAAAAGCTACTCCAATACCAGCGACTAGCCAAAATCGATCCTGATTAATTTTCAGAATCCCATAAGAGACAAAAAACAATACTCCATATAAAGTTATTAGTTTAGGAAAGTCCCCTCGGCTTAAATCATAACCAAATGAGAAATAAAATAAAAACCCTAGGACTACGAGGAGTAAAGTTATTATATCTCTATTAAATAAGTTTTTTAACACTTCATAAAATTAATACCGTATTTATTTTAATCATATGGTGTTAAAAATAAGCTTTCAGAGTTATAATTAAAATCTATAAAATGTTAATCTTGCCACTCGGCTATAAAAAGATTGGTATCTCTACCTCCCCCGTTATTTCTGTTGGATGAAAAAACCAAGTATTTTCCGTCATTTGAGAAAACAGGAAAAGCATCAAAAGTCTCACTGTGTGTTACGCGTTCTAGATTTTTTCCGTCAATATCTATCATGTAAAGATTAAATGGAAAGCCTCTTTCAGCCTCAAAATTACTTGAGAATAGTACTTTTTTACCATCAGGGGTAAAAAAAGGACTCCAGTTAGCATTTCCTAAATTAGTTAACTGTTTCATATTACTTCCATCCGCGTCACATATATAGAGTTCCATATTAGTAGGTTCTACAAGACCTTCTGCTAATAAACCTTTATATTTTGATATTTCTTCTTCGGTTTTTGGTCTGGAGGAACGGAATATTAATTTAGTTCCATCCGGCGAAAAAAAAGC
>Ga0206683_10000126_pt1 | contig 52928 bp, 60 predicted proteins | sample M280m12015metaG_FD_155483 | JGI IMG/M metagenome (GOLD analysis project Ga0206683, IMG submission 155483) | Ammonia-oxidizing marine archaeal communities from Monterey Bay, California, United States - M2 80m 12015 | ecosystem: Environmental > Aquatic > Marine > Intertidal zone | place: USA...
GTGGCTCCCATTCAGCTGGAACACGCTTAGTTTTTTGATTAAATTCATTTGCTTGATTAACACTCATTACTGAAATAAAAAGTATTATAAAAATAATCCAAATTTTACTTTTCATTTATTCCCACTCTATAGTTGCCGGGGGTTTGCTAGAAATATCCAAAGTAACCCTAGAAATCCCTGAGATTTCGTTAATGATTCTTGTGGAAACATGATCTAGAAATTCATATGGAAGCTTTGCCCAAGTTGCTGTCATAAAGTCTGTTGTCTCTACTGCTCTCAATGCAATGACATACTCATATTTTCGCCCATCGCCCATTACCCCAACTGATCTCACAGGAAGAAAAACAGCAAAAGCTTGGCTGACCTTGTCGTAAAGATTTTCTTTATTCAATTCCTCTATAAAAATGTCATCAGCAAGCCTCAAAAGGTCGGCATACTCTTTTTTAACTTCACCGAGGATACGAACACCAAGACCAGGGCCTGGAAATGGATGACGATCAACCAGCTTTGAAGAAAGCCCAAGCTCCTTACCGATCTTTCTTACCTCATCTTTAAATAAATCTCTCAATGGCTCAATCAACTCTAGCTTCATGTCATCGGGTAAACCACCTACGTTATGATGTGACTTGATGACATGTGCTTTGCCAGTCTTTGAGCCTGCTGATTCAATGACATCAGGGTAAATTGTTCCTTGGGCCAGCCACTTCACATTTTCTAACTTTGAGGCTTCATGCTCAAAGACTTCAATAAACGTTCGGCCTATGATCTTCCTTTTTTCCTCTGGATCACTGATCCCCTTTAGATTATCAAGAAAAGTATCTTCAGCATTCACTCTGATCACATTGAGATCCATATGCTCTGAAAACACTTCCATCACCTGATCGCCCTCATTCAACCTCAGCAACCCATTGTCCACAAAAATACAGATCAATTGATCGCCTATTGCTTTGTGCAAAAGAGCAGCCACAACAGAAGAATCAACGCCACCAGATAACCCGAGTAAAACCTGATCATTGCCAACTGACTCACGAACCTCTCTGATGTCTTTTTCAATGATGTTTCCTGGGTTCCATTCGCTCTTGCACTCGCAAATTCCATGAACAAAGTTTTGGATGATCATTTGTCCACATTCTGTATGGGTTACCTCGGGATGGAACTGTAGACCATAGAATGCTTTTTCTTCGTTTGCCATAGCAGCTGAGGGAGAATTTGCACTGGTACATATGGTTTGAAATCCCTCTGGCAAAGATTCCACTCGGTCTCCATGACTCATCCATACTTGCTGGTCATTGGTTTTATCAATGCCTTCAAGAAGGCGGCTGTTTGCTTCTATCTTTGCATCAGCATGTCCAAATTCTCTATTATTTGATGGAGAAACCTGTCCACCGAGTTGCTCAGTCATTGCTTGCATCCCGTAACAGATTCCCAATATTGGTAAACCCATTGAATAAATTTCTTGCGGTGGTTTAGGCGCATCCACAATGAATGCAGATTCCGGTCCACCCGAGAGTATCAAGCCTGATGGCTGAAACGATTGAATTGAATCAAAATCAATGTCACCGGTATAAATCTCGCTGTATACGCCTGCTTCTCTTACTCTTCTCGCGATCAGTTGGGTGTATTGTGAACCAAAGTCGAGTATGAGTATTCTGTCTTGCATTAAGAACTAATCGACAGAGTAATTGGGTGCTTCTTTGGTGATGCTGACGTCGTGAACATGCCCTTCTCTTTTTCCGGAATCAGTGATTCTTACAAATTCTGTATTGCTCTGGAGCGAATTAATGTCCCTGCATCCTGTGTATCCCATCGACTGACGCAATCCACCAACAAGCTGTTCTATGATTTTTGCTAACTTGCCTTTGTATGGAACCCTTCCTTCGATGCCTTCAGGAACCAGTTTTTCTGCCTCATCCACATCGCTTTGAAAATAACGATCTTTAGAGCCGTGCTTCTGAGCCATCGCACCCAGTGAACCCATTCCACGGTAAGACTTGAAACTTCTTCCTTGATATAACTCAATCTCACCCGGAGATTCTTCAGTTCCAGCAAATAAGCTTCCCAACATGATGCTGTCGGCACCTGCTGCAATGGCTTTTGCAATGTCCCCTGAGTAACGAATGCCACCATCTGAAATGATGCATGTATCAGTATTATTAAGCTCTTTTGCAACGTCTGCAATTGCTGTGATTTGCGGCATACCTGCACCTGCAACCACACGAGTGGTGCAAATTGAACCCGGACCGATTCCAACTTTGACTGCGTCTGCACCCGCGTCCGATAGCGCTTTGGCGGCTTCACCCGTTGCGATGTTGCCTGCAATAATATCCAGATCGGAATACATGGCCTTGATCGCTCTAACCTGATTGATCACACCTTTTGTATGAGCATGAGCCGTATCAACAACAATAACATCCACACCTGCTGCCTTTAATGCCTCAACCCTTTGCTCTGTTTCGTCTCCAACACCGACTGCTGCGCCCACCAAGAGTGCTCCATTTTGATCTTTGGATGCAAGCGGGAAGTCTGTTGCTTTCTGGAAATCTTTCGCAGTAACCATGCCTTTTAATTGAAAAGAATCGTCAACGACGAGTACTTTTTCAATTCTATGCTGGTGCAGCAATCTCAGGACCTCTTCTTCATCAGCGCCTTCTTTGACGGTGACAAGTTTATCCTGTGGCGTCATGACGGAACTGACCAGTCCGTCAAGATTTGTCTCAAAACGAAGATCACGATTGGTCACAATACCAACGGTAACCCCATCATCCACAACAGGTACCCCAGAGATATTATTAAATTTTGTGATTTCTAATACTTCTCTGATGGTGATATTGGATCGGACGGTTACTGGATCAGAGATGATTCCACTTGCAAACTTTTTCACTCGGTTAACCTCAGAAGCTTGATCTTCAATACTGAAGTTCTTATGAATAATCCCCATGCCGCCTTCTTGGGCAATTGCAATTGCGAGTTGATATTCGGTCACAGTATCCATGGCAGCAGATAACAATGGGATACGAATAGATATGTTTCTTGTCAGTCTTGTTGAAAGATCCGTTTCGCGTGGAAGGACATCCGAGTAGCTCGGCTTGAGAAGTACATCATCGAATGTTAAAGCAGTTTTCTCTATTGTCATTGACAGCTCCATAAATATGATGGATTTGTCAATGGGATTTTACACTGCTTGGACTATTTGTAAACTTAAGCCTCTTCAATTTTGTATAATTTTTTCTTATGGATCCATTTGAAAACCAAGAACACATATACACGATTTCGGAATTAAACGATGAGGTGGCCTCAACGTTGACGCAAACATTTGGTGTCATTTGGGTTGAAGCAGAAATTTCAAATTTAATGAGGTCTGCAGCAGGCCATGTTTATTTCTCATTGAAAGACAAATCAGCCAGTGTTCGATGCGCCATGTTTAGAATGCAAAATCAATCTCTCGATTTCTCCCTAAAGGACGGAATGCAAATACTTGCAAGAGCAAAAGTTGGGCTCTATAAACAAAGGGGTGAATTCCAGTTGGTTGTGGAGTATGCGGAGGAAAGCGGTGAAGGATTGCTGAGGCAAAAGTTTGAGCGATTGAAACAAACACTCCTAAAAGAAGGGCTGTTTGATCAAGAACATAAATTGCCTCTCCCGGAATTACCAGAATCTATTGGGTTGATCACATCGCCCAAAGGTGCAGCAGTTCAAGATATGTTGAAAACCATTAAAAGGCGATATCCATTGGTCAATGTCATTGTTTACCCGTGCCTTGTACAAGGCAAAGATGCGACAAAAGAAATTGCTTCCTCGATAGATAATGCAAATGCCAGAGGAGAATGCGATGTTTTGATTGTTGCCAGAGGTGGTGGGTCACTTGAAGACCTGTGGTGCTTTAATGAGGAGCTGGTTGCGCGTTCAATCTTTAAATCTCAGATTCCAGTCATTACAGGCATTGGGCATGAAACAGACTTCACCATAGCGGACTTGGTTTCAGATTTAAGAGCTCCCACACCGACTGCAGCTGCTGAGATCGCACTTCCTTCATTAAACGAGATCATGGATCATTTGAATCGGTTTATATTCGATATGAGCCAACTTACTGATAGAAAGATTATTGATTTTAAACATCAATTGAAATCTGCATCTCTTCGAATGCAGGTGAGTCATCCGCATGCAAAATTACAATTGAATTTACAAAAGCTTGATCTCATTGATGAGAAGCTGCATCAGCTGCCAATGATGCAATTAATGAATCTAAGGAATACCTTTAAGATGTCTCTTTCAAAGCTTCTGTCCTCCAACCCTAGAAACAAAATTGAAGCAGAGAAGCAAAACCTTGAGATAAAAAATGCAGCATTGCTCAATGCCATGACAGGGTCCATTGAGCGCAAAAGCAATCAATTTTCCATTCTTGCAACACAATTAGAGGGCGCATCTCCGCTGCAACTATTAAGCAGAGGTTATGCAGTTGTGACCAATGAGGACGATCAAAACATAAAAACCGTAAAAGACATTAAAGCAGGGACAACCGTCAGAACAAAACTATCCGATGGCTCATTTGTATCAAATGTTGAGAAAGTGGAAACCGATTAGGTCTACTTCTTTTTCTTTCTCATGCGAATGATGCGTCTTCTTTTCTTCCATTGACGATGCGTAAGCTTATTTCGCTTGCCTGCAAAAGGATTGTCTCCATCTTTAAAGATTAATCGGATGGGAGTTCCCTTGAAATTGAATGCTTTTCGAATCTGTGATTCCAAAAACCTCTTATAGTTATCCCTGAGCTTACTTGTTTGAGTTCCATAAATGATAAATGTGGGCGGTTGATGATTAACCTGTGTTGCATACTTGAGCTTTATCCTTCTGCCTTGAACATAGGGAGGTGGTTTTGTTTCTGTAAGCTTCTCAATCAAAGTAGAAATCTTAGAAGTGGTGACATCCTGCATAGAGCTCTTTGCTGACTCGATGGCTGTGTTGATCGCTTTTTTGAGTTGCGTTGATTTCAATGCTGAGATTTCTACTGTTTCAATGAAGCTGGCAAATTTCAGTCTTCGCTTAATTTGCCTTTCCAATTGTTCTTTTTGCTCCTCATTCAAAAGATCGTATTTATTGAGAGCAATACAGAATGCTCTACCAGAATTAATCACCAAGCCAATCAGGGAAAGGTCCTGATCGGTAATGCCCTCTGAAGCATCAATGATTACAACCACTGAATCTGCAAGATCAATGGCTTGAAGTGCTTTTACAACGCTGAATTTCTCAATGGTTTGATCAACCTTTTTTTTCTTTCTAATGCCTGCGGTATCAATCAGAACAAGTGGTGTATCTTTGTACTTAAAATCAATGAATATGCTGTCTCTTGTTGTTCCAGGTCTATTTTGTGTCAGCAATCGATCTTCTCTAATGAAAGAGTTTATAAACGTTGATTTACCAACATTGGGCCTTCCAACCAATGCAATCGATATCTCGTTTTCATCCAGTTCACGAGCAGATAAATCCTCAACCGGTTCATCAATCTTTTGCTCAATCAAATCAATGAGATCTTCACAGTGATCTCCTCGTTTGGCAGAGATGGAGATCATTGCCTTAAAGCCTAAAGTATAGAAATCTGCCTCCAAGTCTTCCGTTGACATGCCTTCGACTTTGTTGATCACTAATATCGTATCTTTGTCTTTTTTTCTAAGATCAGCGGCCACCTCGCGGTCACTGTTCGCAAGACCTTCTCGTCCATCCACCAGAAAGCAAATTAAATCTGCCTCCTCAATGGCCGTTTCGGTCTGTTCTTGAATGGTTTGGGATAATTCACCATGATCAAAGTCCAATCCACCCGTATCAATGAGAATGATTTCATTCTTTTCAGATTGAATATGTCCGTATATGCGATCTCGTGTCAGGCCTTCAAAATCAGCAACAAGTGCTGCTGTGGTTCCAGTCAGCTGATTGAATAGAGTTGATTTTCCGACATTGGGTCTTCCAACTATGGCAACAATTGGCAACATAACATGGCCCTCATCTTATCGAGAAGATTCGTTTGGGGCTTTTACAGAAAAGAGGTTGCCTCCATCTGTTTGCACATAGATTGAGTCACCGATTACCAGTGGTGATGAAGTAATTTTATCTGAACCAATACTGGCCCTTTGAAGCATCTCGCCGTCTTCTTTGCTTAACCAATGAAGATAACCTTCAAGATCTCCGACAACAATTGCATCTCCAATGATTGCAGGCGCCGTTGGATAGCGATGGAGAAGTGTTTCTTTCTTCCAGACTTCTCGTCCTGTGAATCTTGAGAGTGCTCTGATCGTTCCATTGGCCTCTGAGGCAAAAACAACATCGTCATCGACATCCATTCCAGCATGCAAAGATGCTTCTGTCAGCCAGATGATATTGCCGCTCTCGATTGCCAATGCAGCCAATGCACCTTGATAACTTCCGGCATAGACTTCATTTCCATAAATTACCAAGGGAGCATCAATGTCACTGACTTTTTCAATTTCTGTTCTTCCTCCAGGAGGAGTCAACATTGTTTCCCAAAGAAGACTGCCATCGGTCAAATCGTATGCGGTAACTTTACCGTCATCAAATCCGCATATAACTGCATTTGATATGACAACCGGTGCAGATGTTCCCCTGAGACTCAGTCTCGGAACATCATGGGAAGAGGTCCAATTAACACTGCCATCATTTACCGAATAAGACATGAGATTTCCATCCACTGAGCGGACAAATATTGATTCATCTTTGATGGCAACAGGTGCAAGCACTTCGCTGGTAACCTCGCTCATCCAAATTGTGTCTCCAGTCATAGAGTCCAAAGCAAGCAACTCGCCATCATTGGTTCCAAGAACCAAGATCCCATTGCGATAGGTTGGCCCAGCTGTAAATGCCACATCGAAACTTTCTTTCCATAATTTTTTACCGGATTGCATGCTGATGGCCATTACATTTCCATCAAAACTGGCAGCATAGATTGTTTCTCCGTCTGTGTCTGGTCTCAGCATAAGATCCAAGCCTTCGTGTCCTTTTCCGATTGATGTCTTCCATTCACGATCGACATCAAGTGCAGGAGTGAAATCGACCAACTCTGCAGGTTGATCAAAAGCTTCCTCTTCATCGCCACCAAAAAATGAGCAGCCTTGAATGAGTAGAACCAGACAAAACGTTTTAAGAAGTCTGGATGAAAAGTAGGATGTTTTTATGCTGTCGCTCATTTTATTATGATTGGCTGTCATCAGCCTCACTGATTTGGTTTATCTGCTCGAACTTCATTCTAGTAAAATCATAGGCAAAAGAACCGGGAGAAAGAGATTCAAGAGCAATTTCATAGGAAGTTCTCGCATTCTCCTGCTCCCCCATTCCTAGGTATGCATCGCCCTTAATGATTTCGTTTTGTGCTTGAAAGGCTTCCGGGACCTGTGCTTGTCCGAGAAGATCAAGTGCATCCTGAAACGCACCCTTCTCAATATATATTCTGGCAATTCTATGTCTTGCGGCCATTGAAAAAGTCTCATCCCCTGCTTGCTCAAGAACAAATTCAAGTTGCGTGATTGCATTGTCATAATCTAAAGAATCCATAAAGAGCTTTGCCATGGAGAGATGGCTCTGTACTTGATAGGCCGATCCAGAAAACTCATTGTCCATTTGCTGAAGTATTGTTTGAGCTTGAGACAATCTTTGTTGACGGACAGCAAATTCCATCTCTGCATAAAGTCTTGAAGCATTCTCGGCTTGTTTCAAGTTGCTGTTTTGATAGAACTGCAATCCAAATACTGAAGAAATAGCGATACCAAATGACGCTACAATGAATAAACCATTGTCCTTGAGCCATTTCTTAACAATTTCTGCCTGTTGGTCATCTGTTAAATTATCATTCATAACAATTGCCTTAATTCTTGGTGTCCATTCTTTCAGCGATACCCTCTAAAAGGTTCACCACTGAAATGGTTTCTTGATCGCCACCTTCTTTCATTACTTTTATACCAATCGTCTCATTCTGAATCTCATCGTCCCCTAAGATAAGAGCAATATCAGATTCTGCGCGATCAGCACGCTTAAACTGTTGCTTGAAACTGCCACCTCCGTGGTTGATCTCAATGATACAGTCCTCAAATTGATCTCTAATCAGTTCTGCCAATTCTGAGGACTTTGCCTCTGCCTTTTCGCCGACTGCTACGAAATAAATTTTTGGCTGACCATTCTGATCTTTTTTATTAGAGAGTTCAACCAGTTCAACCAGTCTTTCAAAACCTATCGCACAGCCAATTGCAAAGACATCGTGACCACCCAACTGTTTAACCAGTCCATCGTATCGACCTCCTCCGCAAACCGTGGCTTGAGAGCCAAGCTTTTCTGTTGTCCATTCGAAGACCGTTTTTGTGTAGTAATCCAATCCCCTTACCAAGCGAGGGTTAATGACATAATCAATGTCATGATTACCTAAGCGTTCAAGCAAATCATTGAAATGATCCTCTGATTCTTGATCCAAATGATCATTCATTTTTGGGGCTGCATGTATGAGTTCAGACATTTCTGGATTTTTACTATCCAAAATTCGCATTGGATTTTTTTCCAGTCTCAATAGAGAATCTTCATCAAGTGAGTTCACATGATCTTTAAAGTATTCAACCAGAATTGAGCGATAAACTGTTCTCGATTCGGCAGTACCCAATGAGTTCAATTCCAACTGAATGGAATCAACACCCAATCTTTTCCAAATCCTTGAGGTCAACAATATGAGTTCGACATCAATCCCAGGGCCTTCAAAGCCAAAAGCCTCCATATTCACCTGATGAAATTGACGATAGCGCCCTTTTTGTGGTCTTTCATAGCGGTACATGGGGCCCATGGACCATAATTTTTGGGTTTGATTATAAAACAATCCATGCTCTATACCTGCCCTGACCACACCAGCAGTAGCCTCTGGCCTTAAAGAGAGAGATTGATCTTTGCGATCCATGAACGAATACATCTCTTTTGAAACAACATCTGTTTGTTCACCAATGGTTCTCTGAAACAATTCAGTTCTTTCTAATAATGGTGTTCGTATTTCCTTAAATGCATAGGCTGATAAGATATTCTTAACGATTGACTCAACCGACTGCCAAAGCTCTAACTCTGCTGGAAGCAGTGTTGGCATTCCTCGGATGGATTTGATTTTCTCAGCCAAAATCGATTAATTATGCGACAAATACATACCGACCAAAGTCAGCAAAAAAAGTCCAACGCAAACAAGACCAATAACTTTAAGCGCGACTAAATGCTCTGTTTTTCCATCGTTTGACATATGTTTTCTCCGTTTAAGGTATTAATGTAATGTTTTTTTTAATTTTTGTCCTAGTGTTTTCTTGGCAAGATTCATCACTTGTCCCGATAATTGACCACAAGCAGCCTGAATGTCATCTCCTCTTGTCTTCCTGGTCGTTGTCATTATCCCAGATTCCAAAAGGATATTCCTAAAATCATTGATCTGTTTGCGATCCGTGGGTTTGAATTTTACTCCTGGGAAAGGATTAAAAGGTATCAAGTTAACCTTAGCGGGCTGATTTTTTAATAACTCTGCGAGCTGTTGAGCATCCTTGACTGAATCGTTGACTCCTTTAAGCATGGTGTATTCAAAGGTAACGGATCTTAGATTTTGAACATTTGCATAATGCCAACAAGCTTCCAATAGTTCTTTAATTGGATGTTTTCGATTAATCGGCACCAACTCATCTCTCAGCTTATCATTGGCTGCATGCAGAGACACTGCAAGAGAAACTCCAACTTCTTCTGATAGTTTATATAATTGTGGCACCAAACCTGATGTGCTCACTGTAATTCTGCGTCTTGAAATATTAAATCCATGTGGATCATTCAATATTTTGATTGCCTTTATCACTTCTGGATAATTTGCAAGCGGCTCACCCATGCCCATGAAAACGATGTTTGTCAGTCTTTCTTCGCCCAGTTCTCTTCTTGCCAATAAAACTTGACCAATGATTTCACTGGATCTGAGATTCCTATTAAAACCTTGGCGTCCGGTTGCACAAAATGGGCAATCAATCAGGCATCCAACTTGGCTTGAAATACAAAGAGTTCCTCTCTTATCCTCCGGGATAAATACAGTTTCAATGATTTGATTGTCTTTTTTCTCGATCAACCATTTCTGAGTTCCATCATCAGAAAGATCATTTCGCACGGCATCATCAAATTTCAAGCTACAATTTTGATTCAAGTGATTCCTGAGTTCTAAATTGAAGTTCGTCATGAGATCAAAATCAAAAATATGCTTTGAGTAAATCCATTGCATCAATTGTTTTGCTCTGTAATCTTTCTCGTCAATCTGATTAAAATAATTGATAAGATCCTCCAAAGGCATGCCGAGGATATTTTGGCGTTTTATGGTCAACTTAGAGCGGATTAACCGAAGAAATATTGAATCTCAACGGCTGCTGTATCAGGGCCGTCTGATCCATGCACAGCATTTCTATCAATGCTCTCAGCAAAATCTTTTCGAATGGTGCCTTCATCGGCTTCTTCTGGATTTGTTGCTCCCATAAGCTTGCGATTCAGATTGATTGCATCCGGACCTTCAAGGACCTGGACCATCACCGGTCCAGAGATCATGAAATCCACCAAGTCATTAAAAAAAGGTCTTTCCTTGTGAACGGAATAAAATCCTTCCGCTTGTTCACGGCTGAGATGCATCATTTTTGCATCAACGATTCGTAAACCTGCCTTTTCGAAACGAGAATAGATTTTTCCAATGACACTCTTTTCTACGCCATCTGGTTTAATAATTGATAATGTTTTTTCCATTGACCTATCCTTTTTTGATTAGATACTGAAGCTTTCTCCACAACCACATTCCCCTGTAGCATTTGGATTTGAAAACTTAAATACTTGATTAAAGCCTTCCTCTATGAAGTCAATTTCAGTTCCATCGATCAGTTCCATGCTTTTATTGTCCACATAAACAGAGACATCTGAGAAAGTCATGACTTGATCATCCCTGGATATATCTGAGACATAATCCAAAACATAAGAATATCCATTGCAACCCGTGGGCTTTATGCTGATTCTAAGCCCCAAAGCATCAGGATTACCCGAAAGATTTGCTTTAAATCTTTTTATCGCATTATCTGTAATTGAAAGTTCCATAAAATTAACCCCTCTTGAAATGCTTTATACATTCTTTTAGAGCATCTTCCAACAAAAAAAGACGGTCTTTTTTTGTTTTTGGTAGATCAATGATCTTCGCATACTCTTTAATATCAAGAGTTTCGAGCTCTTGAATTGACTTATTTTGTAAATCACTGATCACCATTGATGAGATTGCAATTAAATGTGGGCATCCATGGACATGGTAGCGCATCTCAAGTTTTCCCTCAGGGTTTAATCGCGAGTATAGCCTTAACCACATATCATTTGATTTTGAGTTTTGCTCAACAATGAAAGGATCATTGATGATTGCATCCTTCATGACAAGAGTGGCGTCAAAAAAAGCATCTCTTTGATTCATGGAGTATCTCCTTTTAAATTTCTCAGATGAATGATTGCTTTAATCAATTGAGTCGCTGCTGACTCAACCTCACTCAATGATGTTGTTCTTCCAAAACCAATACGAATGGTTCCATTGATTTCATGATCGAGCAAACCCATGCTTTTTAAAACATGAGAAGGCTCATCATGATCTGAAGAACAAGCGGATCCTCTTGAGATTGCAAAATCTTCCATCGCATAGATCAAGCTTTCTGAATACAAATCAGAGAAACTAATGCTGAGAATTCCTGGAAAAGCATTGTCGATAGAACCATTGACTTTCCATCCATGGAGAATAGATAGTTTCTCAAGGAAGGTATCTCGACACTCCTTAATATGCTCTATATCCTGAGTCATTGTCTGTTTTGAAATACGATAAGCAACACCCATTCCAGCAATCTGATGCGTGGGCAACGTACCCGAACGCATTCCACGCTCCTGACCTCCTCCTACAATAAGTGATTTGACTCTGCCAACACTGTCTTTATTGATAAATAGAGCACCCACTCCCTTCGGTCCATAGACTTTATGAGCTGACATTGACATAAGATCAATACACATATCACTTACATCAATGGATATTTTTCCGACACTTTGTGCTGCATCCACATGAAATATGATTTCATTTTTTCTGCAATATCTCCCAATTTCTCCAATATCATTGACTGCGCCTGTCTCGTTATTAATATGCATACAACTTACAAATGTTGCATCCGGATCCAACTGCCTGGTAAATGTTTCTAAATCAATTTGACCGTCTTTATTGGGCTGAATGTAACTCAGATTCGATCCAAGCGCTTCAACCGACTGCATAGATTCTATGACTGATTTATGTTCAAGATGAGACGTTACAAATCTCAAAGCTTGGTTTTGGTATTGGAATTGATGAAAGCCAACAATTGCCAAATTATTGGATTCGGTTGCACCAGAAGTCCATACAATCTCCTCAGATTTAGCATTGATTAGGCTGGCAACCTCATTTCTTGATTGCTCAATAATATTTTTTGCCTTGATTCCATATTCATGATCCAAGGATGATGGATTCCCAAATGAATCTTCGCTCATGACGGCATGCATTTTCTCAATCACCGCGGTTGCCATTGGTGTTGTGGAAGCAAAATCAAGATATGTTTTCATACCTCTTATTTTACCCTCGGTTTCTGATACGAAGTAAGGATCCCTCTCATAATATTCACTTCATTATCATCAAGTTGTGCGCGATTAAATAACGCCTTTAAACGCCTCATTAATTGTTTGGGGTTTGTTGGATTAAGGAAGCCTGTTTCTAAAAGTACTTCTTCCAAGTGTTCATAAAACAATTCGATTTCCTTGCCAGAAGCTAAATCTCTTGTTGCTAGATCTTCTTCAACACCAAAAAAAGCTAAGTTTATTTGATAAGCAATGACTTGAACCGCCATTGATAGATTTAAGGATGAATGCGTTTCACCGGTTGGGATATAAACAAGACGATTGCATCGGTCGATATCGTGATTACAGAGACCTGAAGTTTCAGGGCCAAAGATTATCGAAACTTTTTGCTTTAAACTGGATTTAAAAATTCTCTCAGTGCTTTCGTGAATCGCATCGATCGGCACGCTAATCCTTCTTTGTCTTGCCGTTGTCCCAATGACTAGGCTTGAATCTGCTATTGCCTCTTCAAGGGAGTCACACACTCTGGCATTCAATAAAATATCAAGAGCTCCAGACGATCTAGCTCTGGATTCAGGATGAGGATGTTTCGTTGGTTTAACAAGGGCAAGATTTTCAAATCCCATGGTTCCAATGGCTCTTGCAGCTGCACCAACATTACCAGGATGCGAAGGCTCAACCAAAACAAATTCTATATTATCGTGACTCATAAATATGAAATTAGCTCATATATCTCAAAGTTCTGATATTCTACACACATTTCAGATCACATATTTCAAAGATGGAGATAAATTAAATGCAGGCTTTTTTAAATACAGCCATTAAAGCAGCCAGGAAAGCGGGTGATATTGCACAGATCAATTTTGATCGGATCGGCTCAAGCGATGTTAGAACAAAAGGCTACAATGAGTTTGTCACTCATGTGGATGAGAAAGCTGAACAGGCTATCATCGAGATCATTCATTCACGATATCCCGACCATTCAATTCTAGGAGAGGAACACGGAATGCATGACAATGATTCTGAGTTTCTATGGATTATCGATCCGATTGATGGAACCACAAACTATATTCATGGCTTCCCAGTCTATTGTGTCTCCATTGCACTGAAGGTAAAAGATAGGCTTGAGGTGGGTGTTATTTATGATCCATCAAGACAAGAACTGTTTACAGCCATCAGAGGCATGGGCAGTCAATTGGATGGACGCAAGATTAGAGTCAGCAAACATATTACATTGCAGGGTTCTTTATTGGGAACTGGATTTCCATTCAGAGATCAAAAAGATTGGCTGGAAGTCTATCTCGATATCTTTACTGATTTTACAAAAATCGTAGGCGCGATCAGAAGGCCTGGCTCAGCAGCATTAGATCTCGCTTATGTGGCAAGCGGAAGATATGACGGTTTTTGGGAATTTGGTTTAAAACCTTGGGATGTAGCTGCAGGAGCTCTTTTGATTCAAGAAGCCGGTGGAATTGTCCAGAATATTATTCCAAATACAGACCCTGTCGATAGTGGAAGTTTGTTTTGTGGAAACCCAAAAATATTTGAAGGAATGAAGGAAATTATAAGCCCGTATGAAAAAAGGCTGAAAGCCTTCGCCTAAGGCATTCCATCATCCACTTCTTCTCTTTTCTCAGGAATGAGATCTGTGGTTGAAATATCAAGATAGAAGATCGATGTGGATGCCACAAAGATTGAAGAGTAAGTTCCTATCAATACTCCGACAATCAATGCAATTGAAAACCCTTCCAATGAAGATCCGCCAAATACGTAAAGCGAGAGCAAAACGAGTAACGTTGTTGAACTTGTTATGATAGTTCTTTTGATGGTCTGTGTAATTGCTGAATTGAGAATTTCAATGGTATCAGACGCTCTCATTGACCTAAAGTTTTCTCTGATTCGATCATAAATAACGATGGTGTCATTGAGGGAATACCCAACCACAGCAAGAATAGCTGCGAGTACAGATAAATCAAACGTAAACTGAAAAATTGAGAATATGCCCAATGTAATAATGACATCATGAATCAATGCCAGCACAGCACCAATTGAAAACTTCCACTGAAAACGGAAAACAATGTAGATCATGATCATGATAAGAGCAAATATCATTGCAAGACCGCCCTGCTCAGTAAGCTCTTCTCCAACCTGAGCACTGATGTACTCAGAACTTTTAAGCGTAACGGAATCCCCAGATGTCTGAAATATGCCAATAACATCCTCTCCCACTTTTTTATTATTTATTCCATTTCTTGGCGGGATACGCACCATAAGATCTTGGGAAGAACCAGAATTTTGAACAATGGCATCATCGTATCCTCCAGAGGCGAGATTATTCCTTACGTTTTTAATGTCTGGAGCAGACTCAAAGCTCATTTCAATCTGGATCCCGCCTGTAAAGTCAATTCCTAAATTCAGTCCTTTTGTCATAAGAGAAAGAGTAGAGATCACAATCAAAATGATCGAAATAATCGTTGTCGACTTTCGAACAGATAAAAATTTTATGGTATTCATCACGATGGCTATATCCTTAATTTCTCAATTGTTTTTCCACCGTAAACTAGATTTACAAGCGCTCTAGAGGCAATAATGGCTGTAAACAGTGATGTTAAAATACCGATTGAGAGCGTTATCGCAAAACCTTTGATTGGACCAGTGCCAAATGTAAAAAGTACCAGTGAAGCAATCAGTGTTGTGACGTTGGCATCTGTGATGGTAGCAAATGCTTTCTGGTAGCCTGCACTGATACTGGCTTGTGGCGAGTTACCATTATTAATCTCCTCCCTAATCCTTTCGAAGATCAAAACATTTGCATCAACAGCCATACCAACCGTCAGAACAATCCCAGCTATTCCCGGAAGAGTGAGGGATGCCTGAAGCATTGATAAGATTGCAACAATGAAAGTGAGATTAACGAGTAGACCAATATTGGCAATCAGACCAAATCCTTTGTACCACATGGCCATAAAAACAATGACCGCAATAAGTCCATAAAGAATTGCAGCAAAACCTTTGTCTATATTGTCTTGACCAAGACTTGGCCCGACAGTTTTTTCTTCAATCTTAAATATTGGTGCAGCCAATGCTCCTGCTCTCAGCAAAATGGCCAGATCTTTTGCTTCAAAAACGGTCAAACCTGTAATTTCAAACTGACTACTAAAAACCCCTCTGATGGTTGCAATATTTATCACTTCCTTATCTAAGATTGTTTTGTTCACAAAGCTGCCATCTTGCTCAGATGTTTCTTGTCTTTGCTGAACAAAAAGAACCGCCATGGGTTTATTTAAATTCTTCTTGGTGGTTTCAAGCATTGATTTTGAGCCTTTGCTGTCAAGCCTAATTGAAACTGCAGGCCTTCCTTGCGAGAAAGACTGTGATGCATCTATAAGCTGATTTCCAGTGACGATTGCTTTCTTCTTTAAGAGAACCGGGTTTCCTGCTCGATCATCGAAAAGCTCGCATCCAATGGGAGCTCGTCCTTTCTCTTGTGCTTCAAAAGCATTTTCATTTTCGCAGACCAATCTAAATTCCAAAGTTGCTGTTGCACCTAAGATCCTTTCCGCTTGAGTTGGGTCTTGAACACCAGGAAGCTGAACGACAATACGATCAAGTCCTTGGCGCTGAATGATTGGCTCTGCAACGCCCAATTCATCGACTCGATTTCTCATGGTGAGTATATTCTGCTGGATTGCAAAATCCCTTCTTTGTTTTAGTTGGTCATCCGTCATGGTAATCAAAACTGCAGTCTGAGATTGGGTTGAAACATTCTCAAAAGCCAATAAATTATCAAGCTCCCTTACAATTCGCCTAGTGGCATTAAAATCACCGGGGTTTATTAATTCAATTCTGATTGAATTTCCTTCCTTCCTGATGGTTCGTCTGATTCTTTGATCAATAAGCTCCTTATTGATATCGGTGACATACTGATCCAACCTTTGCTGAACGGCAGCATCAAGATCAACTTGAAACTGGAAGTAAACTCCTCCTCTAAGATCAAGACCTAAACTCATTGGCCTCATACCCATCGCATCTATGAAAGCAGGGACATTTGGAGCAAACGTGAGGGCTACCGTTGAAAACCTACCGAGAAAAGCTCTGACTTTATCACTGGCTTGTATTTGGTCCTCGACATTATCAAATCGAATCAATACATCACCATTCTTGTCTTCAATGGTTCTATACGAAGACCCATCTTCAGTGAGAAATTTGCCTATCCCTTCTATCTCATCTTGAGAGAATGTCAAACCATTCTCTTTTGCAATCATCAATGCCGGATCTTCACCATAGAAATTTGGTAAAGCAAAACCTATTCCAATGATGACACACGCCAAGACTAATAAATTTTTCCATGTGGGGTACTGGTTCATGATGATTGTTTAACCTTTTTTAATTGTCCCTTTTGGAAGCAAAGATGAAATGGTTTGTTTTTGAATCTTTATTGTGACATTTTCTGATATCTCGAGATGAACATAATTTTCATTCATCTCCTGAATCTTTCCAAGGATACCGCCTGCGGTGACTACTTCATTACCAACCTCAAGAGTATTGATCATTTCTTGATGTTCTTTTTGTTTCTTATTCTGGGGTCTAATCAGAACCAGATAGAAAATAACAAAAATAGCTATAAGTGGAAGAAAACTTAAAAGTGTATCTCCTCCTCCAGCATTCTGTGCCCACGCATTTTGTATCAAAACATTTACCTTTATTAGTTAGTTCAGAAAAATATTGGTGCAATTATGACATATTCCAATTATTGCTGATAACTTTGAATGAAGTTTTTGGAAAATTCATCGAAGGAATCAGATTGTATCGACTTTCTGATGTCCTCCATTAACTTAATGTAAAAACTAAGATTATGTATTGTTGCGAGCCTGAGGCCCAATATTTCATTGCAATTAAATAAATGACGTAAGTAGGAACGGGTAAAGTTATTGCATGTATAGCACTCGCAAGCATCGTCTAATGGCTCTAAATCATTGATATATTTTGAGTTTTTTATTCTTACTACACCAGAATGAGTATAGATTTGACCATTTCTTGCGTGTCGAGTTGGAATCACACAGTCAAACATATCTACGCCCACAGAAACGGCTTTGATGATATCAATGGGCGTGCCAAGACCCATGAGGTATCTGGGAATATTTTCTGACATTTTAGGCATCAATGATTCCAAAACCATCATTCTTTCATCTATGGGTTCTCCAACGGATAGCCCGCCAATTGCGAGCCCATCAAAATCAATGGAGGAAAGAAATTCTAAATTTTCAAGACGAAGATCTGGGTACATACCACCCTGAATGATTCCAAAACAAGCACTGTCATCATTTCCTTTTTGCTGCAAAAAAGACTCGTGGCTCCTCAATGCCCACTTCTCAGACCTCTTCATGGAAGATAGCGCTTCTTCTTTTGTGGCCGGATAATGAGTGCACTCATCTAAGACCATTTGAATATCGCTACCAATGACCTTCTGAATCTGCATGGCAATCTCTGGAGTCAATCGAATCAAATCACCGTTCACTGGTGAGTCAAACTCTACAAATTCATCATTGATCTTTCTCTTTTTCGATAAACTCCAAATTTGATAACCACCCGAATCAGTCAAAATAGGCTTGGGCCATGACATCATTTGATGCAATCCACCATGTGAAGAAAGGATCTCTCTTCCTGGTCTAATCATCAGGTGATATGTATTGGCAAGAATAATGTCAGCACCAATATCGATGAGCTCGTGTGGCGTCATTGTTTTCACAGAACCATAAGTGCCCACTGGCATAAAAACCGGTGTGTGAATCAATCCTTTCTGAAAATGCAGCTCGCCAAGCCTGGCGCTTTTGTCTGATTTAATTAATTTAAATTTCATTGGTCTAAAGTCTTTTCTAAAAACATAGAATCACCATAACTATAAAAACGGTAGCCATTATTAACGGCATGCTGGTAGGATTTCAAGATTCTTTCCTTACCAACAAAGGCAGAAACCAACATTATCAGGGATGATTCCGGTAAATGAAAATTTGTTACCATTGCATCAACGAGCTGAAAATCAAAACCTGGAGCGATAAAAATATCAGTGAAACCACTCACCGGCTCTATTCCATTTTCTTGCATTAAAGACTCCAATGCTCTCACCACGGTTGTCCCTACAGCAATGATTCTTCCTCCGTTCGATTTTGCAGTTTTAATCTGATCACACAATGTTTGATCAACCTCAAAATATTCTTGGTGCAATTTTTTCGATTCTACTTGTTCAGACCTCAATGGCGCGAATGTACCGGCACCAACATGCAAAGTAAGCTCACCAATCTCAACTCCATTATTTCTGATCTCATTAAGCAGATCTGGCGTAAAATGGAGTCCTGCTGTGGGCGCTGCGACAGCGCCCTCTTTCTTTGCAAATACGGTTTGATATCTTTTTCGATCATCTGTATTTGGAGTCCTTTTGATATATGGAGGCAAAGGGGTGAGTCCATTTAAATTCAACATTTTCATAACCGGTGACTCAGCGGAAATTGTAAAAAATTGGTTTTCCCTTGATTCGATTTTGAGAATCACCTCTTCGCTAATTATTATTTCTGTACCCAGATGAATCTTACCGCTGAACTTTAACTGTGCTAGAAAACTCAGATCAGTAAGCAGCCTCTCAAAGAATATTTCTACCTTGCCGCCGGATTTTTTCTTGCCTAAAAGTCTTGCAGGCAATACCTTGGTATTATTCAAAATAAGCAGGTCATCATTTCTTAGCATTTGAGGTAAGTCAGAGAAAGCTTGATCATGGATGGAATCATACTCAAGATGCATTAATCTACTAGATGCCCTGTCTTTCAATGGAGTCTGAGCAATTGACTCAGATGGAATATTTATTCTGAAATCACTTGGTTGCATTCTATATATTGTACTCGATTAGAGCGCTTAAGAAATGAGCCAATAATCGGTTAGTTTTATAGACTGAGCACACAACAAAAGGTATTCTTCCTTATAATTTAGCCGGGATGGCGGAATTGGTAGACGCGCCGGATTCAAAATCCGGTGGGGCAACCCGTGAGAGTTCGAGTCTCTCTCCCGGCATTAGAGAAATATTATGAAGTATTGCAATCAATGTGGAAGTCATTTGGAATTTAAAATTCCAGTCGGTGATAACAGAAATAGGTACATCTGTTCTGCTTGTGACTTCATTCATTATGAAAACCCAAAAATAGTTGTAGGAACCGTACCAATGCTTGGTGATCAAGTCATGTTGTGCCTAAGAGGCATTGAGCCAAGAATGAATTTTTGGACACTGCCTGCAGGATTTCTTGAGAATGGTGAAAGCATGGCTGAAGGGGCAAAAAGAGAATGTGAAGAAGAAGCTCTTATTACTCCAACCCTTCAATCCCTGATCGCTGTAGTCGATGTTGTTCATGCCGAACAAGTTCATGTTTTTTATAGGGCAACCATCGATGATGATAACTTTGGAGCTGGTGAAGAGTCTTTGGATGTGAAGCTATACAAGCTCGATGAAATACCATGGGAGCTGATTGCTTTTGAAACTGTTAAGATTGCTTTGACAGCACAAATCGAGAAAAATATAAATGATGAAACTCCGGTTTATCAAACAATTCAATAATCAAGGTATTGTGACATGACATTTATAGTCGGTGAAAGTTGCATCAAGTGTAAGCTTGGCGATTGTGTTGAAGTTTGTCCGGTAGATTGCTTTCATGAGGGTCCAAATATGTTGGTTATTAATCCCGATGAATGCATTGACTGCGCTTTGTGTGAACCCGAATGTCCTGTTGATGCAATTTTCGCGGACGATGAGATACCCGAGGGACAAGAAATGTTTGAAGACCTCAATCGTGAATTGAGTGAAAGTTGGCCTGTTATCTCTCACCCACCCGAACCCCCTTCGGATGCAGATGAATGGAGAGAGATTAAAGATAAAATTCAGTATCTAGAGAAGTAACTAATTTTCTTCCTTTAATCGAAGCAATAAAGACTCAGGCGGTAAATAACCAACAATCAGCTTGCCCTTATCGGTGAGAATCGTTGGTGTTCCTGTGATATTAAACACTGAACCAAGGTTGTAATGCGATTCAACAGGGTTATCCAAACAAGTATCGCCATTAACTTTTTTACCTTGTTTCGCTCGATCCAAGGAGCCTGATCTATCTTTACTGCACCAAACATATTGTGCCTTCTCCCAGCTCTCAGTATTTGGCCCAGTTCTCGGAAAAGACATATATCTTACTCTGATTCCCAAATCCAAATAGTCATCAATTTGTTGATGAAACTTTCTACAATACCCACAATCAATGTCTGTAAAAATGGTTACGGTGTGACTGGTTTTTTTTGGCTCATAGATGATCATTGTCTTCTCATCTAAATCTTCCATGACTTCGAGTCTTCCTAGGGCTCGTTTTTCCTCGGTGACATTGATGCTATTCTCAAGATCAAGTATTTCACCGCGAATTAAAAATTTTCCATCTTTTGAGATATAAATCACCTCTGATCCAATATTTACTGTGTAAAGTCCATCAACCACTGAATCATCTAAAGTGTAGCCATCAACACCGGGAAATATTTCCAAAAGTGTTTGCAAGACTGCATCAATCTCTTGAAGGCTGTTTTCGTCCTGATTCGATAAAACCACACCTGAATAAAACAGGAGTATCAATGCTAATATTTGGAAAATCTGCATGCGCTTATTTTAGCCTCTTGGGTGATGTTTTTCATGAAGATCTTTTAAGCGGTGTTGTGCGATATGTGTATATATCTGTGTTGTAGAAAGATCACTGTGTCCAAGCAACATTTGCACCACTCTTAAATCGGCACCATGATTAATGAGATGGGTTGCAAATGCATGTCTCAGGCTATGCGGTGACAATTGAGCATTAATGCCTACTTTGAGTGCATACTTTTTGATGATTTGCCAAAATGCTTGCCTGCTAATGGATGTGGAAGTTCGGGTTGGGAATATACAATCAGATTGACGATCACCTAAAATGTCATTAATGGGTCCATTTAAATAATTTTTCATCCATCTCTTTGCAGTTTTTCCCATTGGGACCATGCGTTCTTTATTGCCTTTCCCCATGACTCTTAGATAACCCTTGTTTAAATTGATCTGATTCACCTCAAGTTTTACTAATTCAGAAACACGTAAGCCAGTTGCATAAAGCAGCTCTAGCATTGCTCTATCCCTAAATCCTAATGATTTCTTAGTATTGGGTGCCTTGATGAGCTTCAGTACTTCATTTTCTGTCAATAAAACCGGAAGAGACCTACCGATCTTAGGCATAGATATTTTTTCAGTGGGATTTAGTGAAATGAGCTCTTGTTGCATTAGATAAGTGTAAAAGCGCCTCAACGAAGAAAGCATTCTAGCTGACGAGCGTGCGCTTGAACCCTTTTCTGCCTTATATGCAATAAATTCTAATAAGTCGGGCCTTGATATTGTTTCCAAGCTTAATTCCTGATTTCTTGCCCAAAGATCGAGTAATTTAAGATCAGAGCGATACGCGTCCAATGTGGACTTAGACAGACCTTGTTCAAGCCAGAGCGAATCTAGAAAAGAATCAACCATTCTTGATTCTGTAATTTTCCGATCGTCAGATGTTTTCATAAAGTTTAATTGTGTATGATATTGATAGAAGTATACAACGATTTTAAATTTCAAATGAAAACCATAACAATGTATCTCTTTGGCTCCTGGGCATGGTTTATTTTTTCCATGATTCTTCTGATCATGCTATTTTGCTACCCATTTACCAGATCCATTCAATCAACTAGAAAGCTGGTGAAGAATTGTGCCGAATGGATCATGCGACTCACACGCTTGGATCTGGTGGTTGAAGGCGAAGAGAATCTAATTGATGGTTCATCAATTTTGGTTGCTAACCATGCAAGCTATACCGATCCAATGGTTCTTGCTGCGGCCTTGCCTGCTGATTTTGCTTTCGTTGCAAAAAAAGAGCTCAAATATATACCTTTTGCTGGATATGTTTTAGGAAAACTTGGTACCCATTTAGTGGATAGGAAAGACGCTAGAAAAGGAGCCGATGACTTCAAGAAAATTATGAAGAGCTCAAAAGAAAATGATTCTATTATATTTTTTCCAGAGGCCACGTTTCTCAGAGAGGAAGGGCTTATAAAGTTTAAGAAAGGGGCCTTCTTGACTGCTGTCAAGAGTCAAGTTCCAATTGTGCCGATCACCATCAATGGGTCTAGAAGCTTGCTTAGGTCGGAAAGCTGGTTGCCAGGAAATGTTCAACTAAAAGTCACGATTCATCCATCGATACCTACTGATCATCCTGAAATTGATATAAAAAAAATAATGGAAGAGGCAAGACAAAGGATTTTGAGCAATCTTGGAGAGCCGGACTTAAATACCAAATCTTTTCAATAAACTAACTGCCCTTCCGATCTGAAACATAATCAATCCATGCCTCGGCATTTCTTTTATTCGTCTCTGTGCCAATCTCCATAGCTTGGGTGAAAGATGATATCGCTTTTGCATAATTTCCTAGCTCAGTTTGTGCCATTCCTCGAAGAATATAAACATCACCTGGATTCTCGAGCTCTTGATCGGTAAGCGCTTTTTCAGTGGCTTCTTGAACTCCTTGCCAATCTCCGCTTTCATTGAGAAGCATTGCCTTTTGTATATATAGTTTTCCCTCTCCGGTCAGTGGCGCCAAAATATCTATAACAGAAATTGCTTTTTTGAATTCTCTAGCGGCCGTCCATGCGCCAAGAAGCAATCTCAAGTTCTCTTCATTTTCTTCAATGCTTCCCTGTTGTATATTCTTTTCAATAAGCGTGGCTGCTTGATAAGGTATCTCCAGATATAAATTAAGCCTTGCCAAGCTCTCCAATGTATCTTTTTTTGTGATTGCTTCATTCTTATAACCCAGACTCAGTGCTGCCAGTGCATCGGCATCTTTTTGCATCTCCATGTAAGTGCCGGCCATTGTCTCCCAATACTTCTCTTTTTCAGGCCAAAAAGTAGAAAGCTGTTTCACAACTGTGATGGCTTCATCGTATCTTTTGTTTATAAAAAGAATTGCTAATTCTAATTGAAGCCATGACTCTTTTGGTTTGGTGGCTTTCTGATTGGCTATATGAATAAATGGCAATGCTTCAAGGGGCAGGCCTTTTTGGAAATAAGCAATGCCCGTCATGATGTACGCCTCAGCAACGGGGTCACGCTCAAATTCATAAAACTTCATTAAAGCATCAATGGTAAGATCCCATTCCTCTTTTGATCCATAGAGGCTTGCCAGATTGAATTGCGTACTCTGATGTTGGGTATTGGATAAGACATTCAGGTCAACGGTTTTTGAGAAGACTGTTATGGCTTCATCGATATTATTTTTCTGAACAAATACAAAACCCATAAACTGATAAACCACTGCCTTCTCGTATCTGGATAAATTCCATTCAAGCATAGATTCTAGGCTTTCCATTGCTCCATCCAGATCTCCAGCGCCAAAACGATCTGAAACTCCTTCAAATTTCTTATTTACGTTATATGAAAACTGCCTCACTGAATTTGGCCTATCTAAAACCACTCTATCCTCTCTAAGGGGATGGTGCTTTGGTAAATTAGAAGCAGCCTCAGCAGCCATCAAAAATGAAAGCAGGAAGATTATGACTGCATTGTATTTAATGAATCTCATAAATTATCTAAGCTGAAATCCAATCTTTGAATTGCCCTTCTTTCAACAGCAACCCCATTGATAATTCTTGGTTTAAATTTCCATTTGAGTACAGCCCGTATTACATTTCTATCGAAAATTCTTCTCGGGACAGATTCAATAACAACTGCGCTCGCAACAGATCCGTCTGCAGCTATGATTACTTCGACAATCACATATCCCTCAATGCCTTCAACCAATGCCTCCCTTGGCCATTGGGGATCAATTCTTACAATCGGAAGCACATCTCCTTCAGCCAATGGATTGCCTGCCCAGTTACCAAGAAAGGGGCCTCCGCCTGCAATTGTTGGTAGATCAATATTTGGAATATCGATCTTGACCTTATTCATTGTTGGCTTGACTTGTTTCTCCACTATCATTTTTGGTGGCGGTGGGGGTTCCTTGGGTGGCTCTGGTTTTTTTGGCTTTCTTCTGTCTTTAAGACTCAAGCTTTCATCATCCTTGATTCTCACAAACTCCATGATTTGGCCATCTGAATCGGATCGATATGCTTGATCGCCAGAATCAATTAAAGCTTGCATGATAAAAAACAGAACAAGCGTTACGGCGACTCCCAATAAGAGCGATGCAAGAAAACGTGAATCATTTTGAATATTGATAGGGATTGCTGACATTTTATTTATCTCTCGCAGCTATGGAGATCTTGGAAATACCACTCAGTCGTATCTGATCCATAACATCGATAATGGCTCCAGTGGACGCCAATTCATCCGCAACAATCACAACGCTGCTCTCAGGATTTTCTGCATGAGCCGCTTCCATGAGTATTCGAACGGACTGAAGCTCGACAGGATTCTTATTCATCCAAATCTGATCACTTGGAGTGACTGCGATAAGGATATTCCCTTGTTCAGCTCGGGCAGCAGTCTCTGCTTCGGGTCTTGAAGGATCAACACCGGTTTCCTTAATAAAGGATGTGGTAACAATAAAGAATATTAACATAATGAATACAATATCCATCATCGGCGTAATATTGATCTCGCTTTCCTCTTCTTGTCTTTTTCTTTTTCTTAACATAATTATTTCTGAGCCGCCAAGGATACATTCATAGCACCTGCAAGCCTGGATTGATCGATCACTTTCACAAGCAAACCAGCATCGGCATCTCTATCAGAGACCACTACAACACTCGCCTGTGGTTTTAATGCCAAGCTTGATTCTATGTTTGCTCTTACCGCATCGATGGAAATCAGTCTTTCTTGAATTAAAATTTGTCCACTATCAAGTATTCGCACAGAGATGACATCCGATTTCTTTTGTTCTTTAATCGGTGACTTAGTTGGACGATTGACATCAATGGAGATCTCCTTCACGAATGAGGTGGTTACAATAAAAAAGATCAACATGATGAATACAATATCCAACATGGGCGTGATATTGATCTCGCTCTCATCGTTTTTCTTTTTGATGCGTCTTTTCATGATCAATTATTCGTGAATAATCAATTGGTCAGCAACCTTATTGATCTCATCTTCGGCCTTTCTTTTTAATAAATTAGCGATATAAACTCCAGAAATAGCGGCCACCAAGCCTGCCATCGTTGGTATGGTGGCTTGTGATACTCCGCTTGCCATGAGTCTGGCATTTCCGGTTCCAAAAAATGTCATCACGTCAAAGACTTTTATCATTCCGACAACCGTCCCTAACAAACCCAGCAACGGCAATATTTGCATCATCGTTTCTATTGTGAGGATAAACTTTCTTGTTTCTGCAGAAACTTCTGAAATAATCTGATCCCTGATTCTCATAGAAAACCAATCACCCTTATTTGAAATATCATTCCATTGATTGAGTGCTTTATTAGAAAGAGCAGGCATCAAATTTCTAAAGTACCAAAATCGTTCAATGATTAATGTCCACATAATCATTGTTACCAATAGGATTCCCCATAAGACAGGTCCGCCAGCTTCAAAAAATTCTCTCAAATCTCCTACGATGAGAAAAAAAAGAATAAGAACTATTCCCGATAAAATGGAAAGTGGCAGCACGGACTGCTTAAGACCGGTTTCTTTTCCAAGGATTAAGGAGATCTTGTTTAAAATTGACATGGATCAAAATTAACTCTTTCCGGCATTTTTCGCAATCAGACCGGCGCTTTGTTCTTCAAGAATCTCAATCAATGAAGTACTCCAACTTGTGAGTATGCTATGAAGGAATACCAATGGAATGGCTACAATCAAACCCAGCATGGTTGTAACCAATGCTTGTGATATTCCGCCAGCCATTAATTTTGGATCACCTGTACCAAATAGGGTGAGCGCTTGGAAGGTTACGATCATACCGACAACGGTACCTAAAAGTCCAAGCAGTGGTGCTACCGCGGCAAAAACTTTGATAATACTGTGGTATTTTTCTAGCTGAGGCACTTCTCTTAGAATCGCCTCATCGATTTTAAGCTCAAGAGTCTCTGGATCCACTCCTTGATTTTCTTTTTGAATGGAGAGGATTCTTCCTAAAGCATTATCCTTTGATGGTTCACTGGATTGAAGTTGACGTTTGATTGCATCCCCTTCTTCCTTCAAGTACTTCATTCTCCAAAGCGACATGGCTAAACCCAAAAGTCCGATAAGAATAATGATGTATCCAGGCAATCCGCCTTGATTGATTCTCTCTCCAATGCCAGGCGTTTGAATCAACAAACCAAGTATTTGTCCTTTACTTGGGTCCACAGCCATAGCGGTGTAACCCTCATCAAGCTCGAATAAATCATCTGCCATGGATCGGAATCTTCTTGCAGGCTGTCTGGCAAGCACTTGCAGTGATTGCGTTTCAGGCACAAATTTTAGAAAAAAGTTTTCTGTGACTGCAGTGAAAACTCCAACTCTTACAATTTCAGCATCAGAGATACTTCCGCCGGGTAAAATCACTTCACTATCGAAGCGTTCAACATTCCCTGATTTAGTCATCTCTTCCAATAAGATCACGAGCAGGTTCTTCATTTGATCAATGCTTGGGAGATTTCTCGTCTCAGCTAACTCGGCAAGGCCTTCTTCTCTTCCTGGATATTGAATGGAAACCAATGAGTTCTTCAAAGTTGCAATGGCCTCTCCCGAGACTTGCCTCACAACTCCAAATAATTCACCAAAGTTACCGATTCTAATTCTGAGTGTTTCTGATATCTCTTCAAGAATCTTTTCATTGTCTTCAAATTTCTTCTGAAGGCGCACACTTCTTTCTTCTTCAAGTGATAAGCGAGCCTTAGCCTCTTCAAGCAATGTTTTTTGTCGATCTCTCGCAGAAATAAATTTCTCTTCTCGTTCCTCATTGATCACGCCTGTGGTGAGACTATCCGATTTAGTGATCTCGAGAAGCTTTTCCATGGTGTCAATCTGTTTTAGCTTTTCAATCAAGACTGGATCTGTGATTGGGTTTTCTTCATCGCTAGAATCTGACTGAGCATGCAGAATTGACAATGGGGCCATCAGTAAGGCAATGAAAATCAGTTTCTGTAACTTAATCATGATTAATCATTCTCCCGAGGTGCTTCTATTGGGAGCTGAATTAAATCAGGAGTAATTTGTTTTTTTGCAATCCTGAGCCCTTCTTTCACGTAATCTGTATATTTTCGTGGCAGTGACTCCCAAGTGCCTTTCTCTTTGTTCCAAAAGCCTGTTTCATCCTGATCAGGTGTTTGATAAGTCAAAGAGGTTCTGCCGATTCTTAAAAAATCGACTTGTCTTTTCTGTCCGTCAATCTCTAAAAAACCAGTGTATGCCTCAATGTCAGAGCTGTAACTGGTTTCGATCTGAAAAGCATCCATGATTTGCCTGTATTTCTCAGAGACAGTGATATCGGCTTGATTCATGATGGTTCTGAGGCGCGCAACCCTAGATTTTCTTTCATCCAGCAGGAATGGAACATCTAGTTCGATAAATTTATCTAGTGTCTCAATACTATCAAGCATAAGCGGTACAATTCCACGCTCAATTAGTGAGAATTCCTCGAGTTGATCATTGATATCGACTATTTGAGATTCTTGGTCTCCGATGAGTCTCTCGACATAATCATTATAGGCTATGAGTCGATCAATTTGCTGAAGCACTAGTCGATATTCGCCGAGCAATACTTGTGTTTCATTTGATAAGTCGCTTATTTTTTGTTGTGAGCTGACTGAGTTGTTATCACTTTGATTTTGAACAACCAATGTATCGGATAGGATCTCTATTGGATTTGGCAAAACAACCACTTCTGTTTCTTCTTGAGCGATTGAAGTACTCAGAGCCATTGTCATTGAGACAAGAGCAATTGCACATCTACTTAAAACGTTGTGTTGCAGCATAATCATTACTGAGATACCCCCTCAGAATCCTAAAAAAATACCACTGCAACTTATCAGATCAAAGACTGAAATAAAAGCGGTTTATGGTGTTGATAGAGTTGATTAAAAAATAAGCAACAAATGTATTATTTACATAGAGTTAAGAAAGTAGCTACATATCAGTATAATTAGGACCTCCAGCACCTTCAGGGCAATCCCAATTGATATTCTGGCTCGGATCTTTGATGTCACAAGTTTTACAGTGGATACAGTTTTGTGCATTGATCTGAAAATAGGGCACTCCCTCACCGCTTTCAACAACCTCATAAACGCCAGCAGGACAATATAATCTTGCAGGCTCCCCATAGAGAGGGAGATTGGTTGAAATAGGAATTTCAGAATCGGTTAATTTCAAATGGCAGGGTTGATCCTCTTCGTGATTAACACCCGAGAGAAAAATCGATGAGGTTCTATCAAACGTTATGACATTGTCATATTTCTTATAGGTGATTGATGATGATTCACTCAGTTTTGTCAGCTGCTCATGATCTTTCTTTTTAGCCGATAATGTGAAGGGCAATCGACCTTTTAGTATATTTTGGTCTATCCAAACCAGTGGTGAGCCAATCATGAGTCCAAATCTTTTAAGCAGTGGTGAGAAATTTCTGGCTTGATAAAGTTCACTCATTAACCAAGTCTTATCAAGCTCCTGATTATAATTCTCTATTTCATTTCCAGGATTATCCGTTTGCAATTGAGAAACAATCACCTCTGCAGCTGTAATGCCAGACTGCATCGCTGTATGAGTGCCCTTGATTTTTGCACCATTCATAAAACCTGCTTCACATCCAACCAAAATCCCACCCGGAATAGTCAGCTTTGGTATTGATTGAATGCCTCCTTTGTTCAAGGCACGAGCTCCATAGGAAATTCTTTCAGCTCCTTTCAGAAGAGACTTTACTTTCTTGTGTGTTTTCCACTTCTGAAACTCATTGTAAGGACTCATGTTTGGATTTTTATAATCTAGAGAGATGATAAGACCGAGATAGAGTTGGTTATTGGGTGCATGATAAATAAATCCACCCCCTTCAGTGTTATTGTCCAGTGGCCATCCTGCTGTATGCAAAACGAGTCCTTCCTGATGGAGTTCAGGATCAATACTCCATACTTCTTTGAACCCAATCCCATAGTGTTGAGGGTCGCAATCCTGATCCAATGCAAAAGAGCCAATTATCTTCTTGCCTAAACTGCCTCTACAACCCTCTGCAAAAACAGTTTGCTTTGCTCTCAGTTCATAACCCAGTTCATGTCCTTCTTTGGAATCACCATTCTTATCAAGACCCATGTCGCCTGTGATAACACCTTGAACCTGGTTATCTTTCGTTATTAAGTCCACCGCTGGGAATCCAGGAAAAATATTGACTCCTAAGGCTTCCGCTTTATCTCCAAGATATTTGCAGAGTGAACCAAGACTGATGATCCGATTGCCATGATTGATCAGAGTTCTTGGCATCAAGAAATTGGGTACATTAATGGCGCTAGTTTCTCCTCGAAGAAATAGCATCTCATCTTTTTTCACAGGGGTTTGAATAAAAGCATTATCACTTTCCCAATCAGGCAAAAGCGAATCAAGCGCCCGAGTATCAATGACGGCTCCAGAAAGTATATGTGCACCAATTTCTGAGCCCTTCTCAAGAAGACAAATATTTAGATCCAGCCCTTTCTCCTCTGAAATCTGCATCAATCTGATTGAGGTTGAAAGGCCAGCTGGCCCACCTCCTACAATCACGACATCAAAGTCCATCGATTCTCTAACCATGCGATCATTCTATCAATTTTTTTTACTACAAAAAGATTTCGTTTATCTGACAAATCAACTTAGCCATTCAGAGAGTCGAATCATTTATTATCAGGCTCGTATGTTGGCGTAAAGTCCCTGTAATTATTGAATGCTTCAATAACCTCTTCAATGCTTGCAGTCACCCTTAGCACCCTCACCTCTTTGAGGTCTAATTCTTTGATTCCATCTAATCTGTGATGACCATCAATAAGATAATTGTTGTTATCAATTATCAATGGGTCGTACTCATTATTGAGTAATATCATTTTATACTTGGCGGTGAGTTGAAAGGCTCTAACTCTCTGAGTCTGAACAGGAATAATTGAACCTGTCTTGACCAATTCTTTCTTATATGAGAATTCGCTCTTATCCAGTATCTCCTCATTCAGCTGAGGAAGTTGATTTCGATCGAAATGCTTTTCTACTGAAAATGCGGAAAGAGAAAATAAGCTGATGAAAAATAAAATGAGCGAGAACTTAAATAATTCCCTTCTGTAAAAGCTTAAATAATTTAAGTCAAATATCATCTCCCAACCTCTTTATGATGTAGAAACAATACTACTATCAAAAAATATAATATTTTTTTATTTTTTACGTAAATAAGTGTCGCTAGAAAGAAGATAGATTACAACTTAAAAGCTATCCACTATAATTCTTTAAACAAAATTTTTGATAAATCTCGTTATGGCAGGAAAACTAGTACTCTGTAGGCATGGTCAAAGTGAATGGAACTTGGAAAATAAATTCACTGGATGGGAAGATGTAGGTCTTACTGAATTGGGCGAGGAAGAAGCTCTTAAAGCCGGAATAAATCTTAGATTGATTGATATTAAATTTGATATTGCTTTTACATCATTGCTCAAAAGGGCCAACAAAACTCTGTTTACGATTCTAGAGCAAATGGACCTAACTTGGATCCCTATTACACATGCTTGGGAATTGAATGAAAGACACTATGGCGCTCTTCAAGGAAAGAACAAAGCAGAGGTAGCCAAAGAGTTTGGAGATGAGCAAGTTCATATTTGGAGGAGAAGTTATGATATACCGCCGCCATCTATTGATGAAAATGATCCCTCTCACCCAAGATTTGATAGTAAATATGATGGCATTGATGAGCTTCCTTCAGGCGAAAGCCTTCGAGACACCTTGACCAGAGTAAAGCCCTATTGGGAAAACAATATTCTGCCAGAACTGCTGGGCAACCAAAATGTTCTGGTCGTGGCTCATGGCAATAGCCTTAGATCAATGATAAAGATTATTGATAAGATTGATGACGCCTCAATCGTGAACCTAAACCTTCCAACAGGGATTCCTATTGTGTATGAATTCAATGAGAATATGGAACCCACTTCAAAGGAATTCCTTGCAGACTCTGAAGCACTCCAAAAAGCACAAGACGCTGTAGCAAACCAAGGTAAGTCTGCATGATTTATAAACTTGGTGAACAAGAACCAAAATACAATGAATCAAACTTTATTGCTCCAAATGCAGCAGTCATTGGAAACGTAGAATTAAAGAAAAATGCGAGTGTATGGTTTGACGTAGTCATTCGGGGAGACAACGATCCAATCAATGTGGGTGAAAATTCAAATATCCAAGATGGCTCCGTACTTCATACTGATCTTGGAGCGCCTCTTTCAATCGGATCTAACGTAACCGTTGGCCACAAAGTAATGCTTCATGGTTGTACAATTCAAGATAACTCCTTGATTGGAATCAACTCAACCATTCTAAACCATGCTGTAATTGGGAAAAATTCTATGGTTGGGGCTAACTCACTGATTACTGAAGGGAAAGAGTTTCCAGAAAACTCGCTGATCATGGGATCCCCAGCAAAAGTGGTGAGAAAACTAAGCGATAAAGAAGTTATGATGATCAAGCTTTCTGCAAAGCACTATGTTGAGAACGCAAAAAGGTTTATGAAGGATCTGACTCCCTCCTGAGTCTCATTAAGCCTTCTTGAGTTGCCGAAGCCACCAACTCGCCGTCCCTTGTAAATATCTCTGCCCTTGTGAAACCTCTCGATCCAGAAGATCTGGTGCTTTCATATGAGAAAAGATGCCATTCATCAATTTTAACGGGCTTATGAAACCACATAGCATGATCTAGGCTCGCCATTTGAAATCGATTTTGAAGCAGATTGGTCCCATGAGGAAGTATAGCTGTGGTTAATAAGTCATAGTCAGAAACATATGCGAGCAATGCTTGATGAAGCTCAATATCATTTGGAACCTCTCCTTTTGCACGAATCCAACTTTGCTTGACCGGTTCACTGGTTTTATTGGTAAGGAAATGCGGGACTTGTACAGGCTTGGATTCAAAAGGTCTTTCTCTCGTTAGCATTCTCCTAATCCTTAGTGGCAATTGCTCAACCCACTCAGGCTTTATCAAATCAACTATATCATCAAGATCCTCTGGCTCCTTTACGATTGGCATTTTTGATTGATGCTCTAACCCTTCCTCTGGTTTCTGAAATGATGCAGTCATATTGAATATTTGATGGCCATGCTGAACAGCAATAACTCTTCTATTTGAGAAACTTCCTCCGTCTCTCGCTCTATCAACCTCATAAACAATAGGTGCTTCAAAATCACCCCTTCTGAGAAAATATGAATGCAATGAGTGAATAAAACGATCTTCAACTGTGGATGATGCAGCTCTCAGCGCTTGACCCAAAACCTGACCACCAAAAACCTGAGGGCTGCCAATATCTTGGCTCTCGCCTCGAAAAATATTCTTCTCAATCATCTCTAAACTGAGAATTTCGATCAAACGCTCAATGGATGTATCTAATGAATTTTTTTGTGTCATTATTTAACGAAGATAATAGAAGGAAACTGTTTCGGCTACACAAGCCGGTTTGTCTTCGCCTTCAATCTCGACCGTTGTCTGAGCAACCACATGTATAGCCCCAGACCTCTGCCTAACCTTTAATATCTCTGCTCTAGCTCTTACGCGGCTGTTAACTGGAACCATATTCGTGAATCTCACTTTATTCAGACCATAATTTATAGCTTTCTCTAAGTTCTCAAACTTTACAAAATCAGCCGTCATTGTGGGAGTCATAGAAAGTGTAAGATATCCATGAGCAATCGTTTTTGAACCTGGCATTTCTTCTTTTGCTCGATCTTCATCTACGTGTATCCACTGATGATCATTCGTAGAGTCCGCAAAGATATTGATCTGTTCTTGATCGATTTGATGCCAATCAGAAACACCTATTTCTTGGCCTTCTAGAGCCTTGAAATCTTCAAAAGATGTAATCAGGTGTGGCATCAGTCTACTGAAATTTTCCCTATGGTATTCATGAATTCTATTCTGGTTGCTTCATTCTTTCTAAAACTTCCGGTCATAGTGCTTGTAACCATATCTACACCACTCTTATGAACACCTCTAGTTGTCATGCATGCGTGTCTTGCAACAATAACAACTCCAACACCTTTTGGTTCTAGAACCTCTTCAATTGAGTTTGCAATTTGAGCAGTCATTTTCTCTTGAACTTGAAAACGTCTGGCATAAGTATCAACGACTCTTGCTAATTTACTAATTCCAACCACTCTGTTCTTTGGCAAATATGCAACATATGCCTTTCCTGTAATCAGAGCAATATGATGCTCACAATGGGATTCAAAATCGATTGCTCTTAATGTAACCATCTCATCGTAATCCTCTACCTCTGAGAAAGTTCGGTTAAGAAAATCATGGGGATCTTCATTGTACCCACTAAACCAATCTTTATATGCATTTGCCACTCTTTTTGGAGTGTCAAGCATACCTTCTCTATCAGGGTCATCGCCTGCCCATTCAATCAATGTCCTGACAGCTGCCTCAGCTTGATCTCTGCTTATGTTGTCTTTTTTACTCATGTTGGTTGATCCATTTATAGCTTTGTATTCGAGAAAATATCTAAATGAAGCTAATTATGCAAGCGTTCATTCAATTTCAATAATCTTCGAAATCTCAGGCGTAATCCGATTTAAATTATATAAAGCAATCTCGGATCTTGGTTGAATAATATTGAGATTCATACCTCTAAGTGTCAGTTGAGGGCTCATATTTATAATGGTTTCAGGATTTTCCTTAAATCTTTGGAGCAATGCTGGTTCATAAATTGAGCATAAAGGCTCTATTCCGGTCCCCTCATTTGAGAATACAGTTGCATCTTTATCTTCTGCTCTCATTTCTAACAATTGATCCATTGTTTCAACATCTAACAATGGAAGGTCGCATGAAACAATGATCCATGCAGAAGAAGCATTATGCTTGGCAGCACTCATAATTCCTGCCATTGGACCTTTAAAATTTAAGTCATCAATCAGCATCGGATACTTTGATCGATTTAATTCTTGGCTCTGATCCTTTCTAATCGAGACAAAAACTTCATCGGAATAAGGTTTCAACAATTCAATTGTTCGATCAAGAATGGTTTTACCATGGACCTTGATCAGAGCCTTATCTTTGCCCATACGAGAACTCAGACCACCTGTGAGCACTATGGCTAGCATACGAGATAGTCTTTATGAGATATCAGATTTTCCACCAGATTTTTCCAATAAACGAATATCAGAAATAACAATTCCATGGCTAATGGATTTGCACATATCATAAATAGTTAAAGATGCGACTGAAACCCCTGTGAGTGCCTCCATTTCAACGCCTGTTTTTCCATCTATGTTCACAATGCATGTGATGACAAGATCTGAATCCTTGTTGAAAACAATTGAGATGTCACATCCATTGATACTCAAGGGATGACAAAAAGGAATCAGCTCATGTGTTTTCTTAACTGCTTGAGTACCTGCAATGATCGCCGTAGTAAGCACCGGTCCTTTCTTGGATTCTATTTCACCATCTTTTACAATTGTTTTGATTTCGTCTGGAAGCTTGAGCAAAGCGGAAGCCTTCGCGACTCGATGCGTGATATTTTTTTCACTTACATCAACCATACCTGGCTGATTGTTCTTTTTAATATGACTAAACATAATCTAATTATTCATGGTTGGTATTTAACGGGCAAGATATAATCTAACTTTCGTATATGAAAAGCACCAAGAAAAGTTTAGTAAGATAGAATAATGGCAAAGACTCTATTCGATAAAATATGGGATCAGCACACCATTTGTGATTTAGGAAATGGAAATGATTTAATATACATTGACCGAATCTTTCTGCATGAGAGAACCGGGAGCATCGCTCTCAAAAGTCTCGATGAGAGACAAATTCCAGTTAGGAATCCTGAACAGGTTTTTGCAACGATCGATCATATTGTTGACACACTCCCAGGCAGAGGCGATGAGACAACGATGCCGAGTGGCACAAAATTTATTCAATCATTAAGGGAATCTGCGATTAGAGAAAAAATCAATTTTTTTGATTTGAATACATCTCGTCAGGGAATTGTTCATGTGGTTTCACCTGAACAGGGTATAGCGCTTCCAGGCATCACTTATATTTGCCCAGATTCGCATACATGCAGCTTAGGTGCACTTGGAGCTCTCGCATGGGGTGTTGGATCAAGCGAATGTGAACATGCACTTGCGACTAATACATTGATAAAGAAAAAACCAAAATCAATGCTTGTAAGCATCAATGGGACTCCAACGGATGGAGTGACCTCCAAGGATATTATTCTTCATTTAATCTCAGAGTATGGTGCAAATGGTGCAAATGGTCATGCGATTGAATTTAGAGGAGAAGCCATTGATGAAATGAGCATAGAATCAAGGCTGACATTATGCAATATGGCTGTTGAATTTGGGGCGATGACAGGAATCATTAGTCCCGATAAGAAAACCATTGACTATATTTCTGGCAAAGCATTTGCGCCCAAAGAGGAGGAACAAAAATTAGCCGAAGATTACTGGGCAAAACTAAAGTCAGACGATGATGCTCATTTTTCTAAAGTCATTGAGCTTGATGCATCAAGCTTGAGCGCCTATGTGACTTGGGGAACAAGCCCTGAACATGCCATCGAAATCAAAGGCTTAGTACCGACTGTTGATGAATCAAATAGTTCGAAAGAAAATGAATCAATAAAAAGGGCCCTTGATTACATGGGCCTCAAAGAAAATGATGAAATAAAAGGAACTAAAATTGATGCTGCATTCATAGGATCTTGTACGAATAGCAGGTTGTCTGATTTAAGAATTGCTGCATCAATCCTTGAGGGGGAAAAAATTGCTCCTGGAATCAAAGCAATCTGTGTACCTGGATCATCCAAGGTCAAAAAAGATGCTGAATCAGAAGGTATAGATAAAATTTTCAAATCTGCTGGTTTTGAATGGAGAGAATCCGGTTGCTCCATGTGTTTCTTTGCTGGCGGTGAAAGCTTTGGTAAAAATGAACGCGTAATATCAACAACCAATAGAAATTTTGAAAATCGACAAGGAAAGAAAACCAGAACGCACTTGGCATCACCCGCAACAGTAGCTGCTTCAGCCATCAAAGGTGAAATCACAGCCGTCGATCAAATCGAGAAAAAAATATGAACCCAGTAAAAATAATTTCTGGGATTGCAGCACCCTTTTTAAGAATCAATGTTGATACTGATGCGATTATTCCCAGTCGTGAAATGAAGGCAGTTTCAAAAAAGGGACTATCAGAGGGGTTGTTTTCTGAGTGGAGATATATATCGGTCAGTGAAAGAAAGCCAAATGATGATTTTATCCTTAATAAAAGTCCATATAATCAGTCAGTAATACTTCTAACGGGTGATAATTTTGGTTGCGGCTCTTCAAGAGAACATGCGGTATGGGCACTTCAAGAATGGGGGATAAAGGCAATAATTGGAACAACATTCGGATCAATTTTTTATGGGAACTGCATAAGAAATGGCCTGCTTCCTATTGAACTTAGATCGGATGATCTCCAGAAATTAATTGATTATGTAGAGGAAGACCCGAAATCAAATCAAATCGTGATTGCTCTAGAAACATTGAGTATTAATTTTGGATCATCTGAAATTGTTTTTGATTTTGACAAAAAATATCAAACTTTACTCTTAGAGGGTCTAGACGAAATTCAACAAACACAAAAGCTGAATAGTAAAATTTCTTCATTTGAAGTTAAACATCGTAAACTCAACCCATGGCTGTAAATAAGCAATTCCAAAATAGGTGTTTTTGAAACCAAATAGTTTATGATTACGCTATGAAAAATCTCTACTTACTTTTGTTCTTATTTCCGCTTGGTATTCATGCAAATGAAAAAGATCATGAATTGCTCATGGCAACACTATTTGTCCAGTCCTCTGCAGAGTTTTATGCGAATTCGAGCACGATTTACCGAGCTGCACAGAATAATTTAGATGCATTATTATTAAATAAAAATCATACAGCAGCGCTTGAACAAATAGAAAATTTTAGCGATAAGCCCCCTGCAATCATTCTGGATGTCGATCAAACTGTTTTGGATAACAGCGCTTACCAAGCAAGAGTTATTGAAAAAGAAACCTCTTATCCAGATGGTTGGTTTGATTGGGCAAAAGAAGAACAGGCTGAATTCATGCCTGGTGTATTTGAATTCATGCAATATGCAGAGTCGAAAGGGGTGGAATTATTTTTTGTAACCAATCGTGATCTTGAGATTGAAAAAGCCACGCTCAATAATTATGAAGCTCTTGGCTACAATAGTTCCTCAGAACATATCCTATCTCGTGGTGAAAATGGCTGGGGATCAAACAAAACATCAAGAAGGGAATTGATTGCAAAAGATTATCGAATAGTGATGATGTTTGGTGATAATTTTGGTGATTTTGTAGACATGAATGAAAACCTGCTTTCTCCAAAAGAGAGAGTTGAGACCATCAAGAAATACACGAAATATTGGGGCACATCCTGGTACATGCTCGCAAATCCAATGTATGGAGCATGGGAAGGATCCATCATCAATTTTGATTACAGCCCCTCTAGGAAAGAACTGGTTAAAAAGAAGTTTGATGCATTGGATTCTAAATGAACCAAATTTTTAAATACCTACTGGTAGCTCTACTATCTATTGCTTTGACAATCTTGTACTTGGATCAATATGCACCAATAATTGTAGAGGTACCGGAAAAGACTTCGCAACGAATGCCGATTGAATTCTCAAAAGAAATCCAAAAAAAGCAAATTCAAAAAATAGAAAAGAAAGCAAAAAATATCATCCTACTGATAGGTGATGGCATGGGACTTAATCAGGTCACTGCATATAGGATTGCTAAAGGTGGGCCCAATTACTCAACAGCCTTTGATAAGTTTCCATTTTCAGGATTGGTGAAGGTACACTCCTTTGATAATCTCATTACCGACTCTGCTGCATCAGCCACAGCACTTAGCTCCGGTACTAAAACAAAAAATCGTTACTTGGGTGTCGATAGCAATGGCGATGATGTGGAACTCATCACAGAAATTCTTCTTCGAAAAGGTTTTATAACTGGCCTTGTTGCAACATCAGAAATCACGCATGCAACACCGGCAGGTTTTGCAATTCACAATATCTCAAGATATAACACCGATGAAATTGCCAAGAGCATGTATGAATCAAAGAATCATATATTGATGGGTGGAGGCAAGGATTTTTTTGTGCCTGAATCAAATGGTGGACAAAGAGAGGATGAGATAAACCTGGTTGATCAGATCAAAAATGGAAATATATACATTGATTCAAAAAAAGCTCTCATGAGCTTTAAAGGCGAAGCCAAAAAAAGAATATTTGGCTTGTTTGCAAAAGAGGGCTTGATCAGATCGGAAAGTGAACCAAGCTTGTTGGATATGTTTGAATTCACTCTTGATCAATCAACAAAGATGGTAGATCAAAATCGCTGTTCTGGCTTCTTTATCATGGCAGAAGGCTCACAAATAGATTGGGCAGGACATGAAAATGATTTTGATTATCAATTTGAAGAAATGGATGAATTTAATAATGTGGTGGGTCGTGCACTGGAGTTTGCTAAATCCAGAGATGATACTCTTTTAATAGTATTGTCTGACCATGAGACTGGTGGACTTTTGATTGAAATGGATGAACTAAGAAGAAAGCCTAGTAGCAGCATGATCGTATCATGGAATACCGCATTAGAAGAAGGCACTCACACTGGTGCAATGATCCCAGCTTTCTCATATGGACCTGGAGCAATCAACTTTACTGGAGTATTTGATAATACTGATGTATTTTTTTCACTTAAGGAAGCAATTGGGATTACTGAGCTTGCTGACAAAGAATGTAAATTGAATGATTAGAGAATAGTAAAAAATAATTGATGAATGATATTGATGTATTAATTAGTGAGGTTGGACCAAGAGATGGGCTTCAAAGCATAGACACCATCATGTCCACTGAACATAAAAAAGAATGGATCAAAGCCGAGGCAGAAGCCGGAGTTAGAGAAATTGAGGTCGGCTCTTTTGTGCCCCCCAAACTATTGCCCCAAATGGCAGATGCTTTCGAGATAGTTCAATTTGCAAAAACCATTCCAAACCTAACTGTGGTTGCTCTTGTTCCAAATTTCTTTGGAGCAAAAAATGCAATTGAAGCCGGTGCAGATAAACTCTGTCTCCCTTTATCTGTCAGCGAAACTCACAGTCAAGCCAACTTGAATAAGAGTCATAATGAAGTACTTGAGGAAATAAGAAAAATCTCTGAGTACATCGCAAAACTTGATGGATCTGAGAAGCCTGACTTTGAAGGAAATCTCTCAACTGCATTTGGATGCACTCTTGAAGGCAGTGTCTCTGAGGACAAAGTGGTCAAACTGGGCGCACAAATGATGGAGCTTGGTTGTGACGAAGTCGGCTTATCTGATACCACAGGATATGCAAATCCAAACCAGGTCAAAAGACTCATTCGGCTACTGAAAAAAGAAGTGGGCGAGGAGAATCTCACTAGCATGCATCTGCATAATACACGTGGACTCGGTCTTGCGAATGCATTGGCATCATTCGAAGAAGGAGTAACAACATTGGATTCTTCATTAGGAGGGATCGGCGGATGTCCATTTGCACCCGGTGCTAGTGGCAATATTGTGACTGAGGATTTGGTGTTTATGCTTGATGCAATGGGTGTTGAAACCGGTATTGATATTGAAAAGCTACTTGCAGTGACTGAAAAGGTTCAGTCTTTCATTCCGAATGAAAGCATCTATGGTTTCACAAAAGATTCTGGCTTACCAAAAGGCTATGAAAAAGGCTGGGGAGTAGTGAAAAGCTGATTCTTCCAGAGGGAGTGTATGAAAGATTGTTTTATAACTTGTACTTGAAATCCACAAGGATTTTGTTGTAGTCAGTGATCATCTTCTTCTTGTTATCAAACCAAACCACATCAACTGAAAACCTTTCTGTAACAGGATAACTGAGATTGAATTGATGCCCTTTATGGCCAGTCCCTCCTCCTCCAAAATCAGAGTGGGTCAAGGCACCAAAAGTTGAATCTGACTCAATGTCTTTAAAAAGATATGTAAATTTCCATTTTTCATTAATTTTTAGACTTAATCCAGACTGAAAACCTCTGTCATTTTCATCTGCATCTGAATTATTAACGATATCTAGGAAAAAGGTTGTAGGCAGAGACATCATCTTTGTTTTGATCTCTAATGAGAGATTCATCAAACTGAAGTCATAAAGGTAGTTACCATTATCATCTATAGAGTTGCCAAAGTTCTTACCATTCCAAGTAATCTGATTTGGGCTAAATTCCTTCACTTTTTCAAAATCATAAATTGCAAAAGATATCTTCGCCTTAGTTTGTTCATTGATGTTCTTGTTCAAACCCAGCTGGAGGCTACTGATGTCGATGGTTTTAAAAGGATTTTCATCAAACTTTATGTAACCGATATTTGAGAAAATATCTCCGTAATTTAAATTAAGCGCTAGCCCTTTCGGATTATAATCTCCATCAAATATCAACTCACTTTTATTAGGCTTGAAAAATGGATTTTTCATTTTTCCAAATAAAAGATTCGTGTTATCCGACATGTCATATCTTAAATACATCTGATCCATGCCAATATCAGACATGCTGAAACCAGTTCCCAATGTTTGATTTCCCGATGTGGTGTTCTCTTCTGCGGTTGCAAATCTTATGAACAGATCAAGTTTTTCAGAGGCCGAATATTTTGCGCCAAGCCTTGTTCTGATTCTATTTCGCTTTCTCGTGTCTGCCTTCCCACTGTCATCTGTATATTCATATCTGAATCTAAAGTCATAGCTTAGGTTCAGATCTGAGGCACTAGCTGATCCGCTAAATAACACTATGATCAACAGTGTTTTTGTAAGTTTTTTCATTTCAAAAGCGTGTCTATCTAATGTTGCTACTAACCAAATGCGCCTTTAAGTGCAAAGAAGAATAAAATGGACAATCCCGCCCCAACAGGCAGTGTTACAACCCATGAAAGAATGATCTTGCCCACGACGCCAAGATTAATGGCACCTATGCCACGAGCAAGCCCTACCCCAAGCACCGCTCCAACAAGTGTGTGCGTTGTCGATATGGGCAGACCTGTTCCTGATGCAATAACAACAGTGCCAGCAGCAGCCAATTCCGCAGCAAACCCTCTGCTTGGAGTCAATTCAGTGATGGCAGTACCCACTGTTCTCATGACCCTATAACCAAGCATCACAAGACCAAGTACTATTCCAGAAGCACCTATTAAAAGAACCCAAGTAGGCAAAAAAGATTTTGAAGCAATCTCTCCTCCACTTTGAACGACAGAAACAATTGCAGCAAGAGGTCCAATGGCATTTGCAACATCATTTGAGCCGTGAGCGAAAGCCATTGCGCAAGCAGTAAATATCATAAGAACTGCAAAAACTCGCTCGACACCATTAAACATTGCACCATTCTTTTCTTTTATCGAATCATCGATTCTTTGCAGCAGGAGAGTGCCCAATAAGGCAATGATAAGAGCAAAAACAAGTGACCACGCCACACTCTCGGATGCTGTGAAAGTAAGGCCTACATGCTTAAGACCTTTTAGGAAGGTAACCATCGAAACCGTAAAACCAGCCAGAAACATGTAAAAAGGAACGTATCTTTTCGCGCTCATAAAGGGGGTTTCAGACTGCAATATCAGTCGCCTAACACTTGTAAAAAGAAGAAATGAAATGGTTCCTGCCAATACTGGTGAGACTAGCCAGCTTGCTACAATAGAAGCGACTTGACCCCAATTGACAACATCAACACCAATTCCAACGGCTGAAAAACCCACTATGGCCCCAACAATTGAATGAGTGGTTGAAACGGGCCATCCAAAATAAGATGCGATGAGCAGCCAAATCCCAGCAGCCATTAAAGCAGCTGTCATACCGTAGACGAGCAACTCGGGTGAATCCGAGAGGACACCAACCTCAATAATCCCCTTCCTTATTGTAGAGGTCACTTCACCGCCCGCTAAATATGCACCTGCAAACTCAAAGATACACGCGACAAGAACTGCCTGGGCCAATGTCAGAGCCCTTGATCCAACCGAAGTGCCCATTGCATTGGCTACATCATTTGCCCCTATGCCCCAGGCCATAAAGAATCCAACAATACAGCCTAAGATTAAGAAGATGTGTCCGTACTGAGCAATAATTTCCATGCCTCTCCCCTATCTTGAAACTAGTCGAACGAGCAGGTGGCCAACAGTCTGAGAAATATCAGCGAGTGAGCCAATTTTATTGATGATGTCATATAAAAACATCACATTCACAGGGTCAAATTCTTTTTCGAATAGGAATAATTTGTTTCTAAGAGCAATCTCAAGCTCATCATTTTCTCTCTCAATTTGCTCTAAATGTGCAACAAGTTCAGAAAGCGCGGCTGCATCATTTGATCCAAAACCGCTCTTTTGCATCTCGTCAACCTTTCTGACTGCTTCACAAGCTTGATTTGCTGCTTTGATGGCTGCCTTTGAGCAGTCTATAAATTGTTCATTGATTTGACTGGGTATTTCCATTTTTCGACCAATCATGATTCCTGAAATATCTTTTGCTGCATTGGGTATTCCATCCATCGTCATAACGAGATCTAAAAGATCTTGTCTAGAAACCGACATAAAAAGTGATTTAGGAAGATTGTTACGGATGTTATTTTTTATATCGTCTGCTTGATTTTCTAGATCAACGATTGCATTTCTGTATTCTTGTGCTGCTGTCCAATCTTTTTCTGTGACGGCGATTAAAAAATCGGATAACCTTGAAACCGATTCATCACCAACTTTCATATGCTCCCGTAATCCAGTGAATGGGGATTCAGCCAACATTCCTAGAAAGCTCTCATTGGTCATTGTTTTACTCCTGTTTTTTGCTTGAAGTTAAATTTATACACCTTTTTTTCACTAATGGGTCTCTTCTAGAAGATAAGCAATTAAATCTTTTCTGTCTTGAGGGTTCCTCATTCCTACATAAACCATCTTATTTGCTGGAATCATTGCTTGTGGATTCTCGAGCCATAGATCCAAATTCTCATAATCCCATATGATAACTGATGCAGTAAGTTCAGAGGAATACTTAAATTTTTCCTGACTCCCAGCTTTCTTGCCAAAAAAATTGTAAAGATTGGGCCCAATCTTATGTGGCTCTCCTTTTCTTAGAGAATGACATGCCCTGCATTGCAGAAATAACCTTTTGCCTTTTGATGGGTCGCCGGAATAATCTTTTTTCAAACCAACTTCAATTTCAGGCTTGAGGATCTCTTCACTTTCATGGATGGTAACAATCTCTTTTTCACTCTGTCCGCAAGAGGACAGTGAAAAAATTAATATAACTAAGAGGATTTTTGAGGTTGCTATTTTCATAAGAAAAATTAGAACTCACAAAATATATATATTCATGCCCGCATTATATCAATATGCGCTGAGTTACCAAATGAATGCTTTGAAAATAATTTTGATTTCTATGCTTAATAATCCCTATTCATAAATAACAGGGCCTGTGTCTTCATCAACATTGAATCTTGAATATTGACTATAGCCGTTCATCATTCTTTCATAATAATCTCTGGGGAGCTCTTCAATTGTCTTCAGCTTCACTCCAGAAGCATGCCATAGTGTGTGACCTTCATAATCATCCATATTCATCCATGGCAGCCACGGCATGAGCACTGTGGCAGTGAATGAACTGGAAAGAGACAATACATCTGGATTCGTAAACTCACTGAGTGGAGCAAACATAGTCATTCTTTGCAATCGTGGCTCCTTTAAGCCTGGGGGATATGATGTCTGATCTTGCATCCAAACAGTTTTCGGACCGAAGTTCCAATCGATTAACAATGGTTTATCCGGCATCTGATCAATAAAAGTGGTGGGCCTCACTCCCATAGAAGACACATTCATCCCTCTGCCGATGCTTGCTCTTCTGGTATTTGGTTTAATTTTATTGATTTCACCTGTTATGGGATTCTTAAATTCATCAATATATTCACCTGTTTCGAGATCTCTAAAGAAAGTAAGCATATTGCCGATGATCTCATATGTCCCATCTTCAAGGACAATGACTCGATAGCTTTCCATCCCTTCAATTCTTATCATTGGTATGGGCTGATCCGAGTTCTTTTGAGCGTATAAAGTGCCATTATAATGCCATGGGGTTTGATCGACATTGCCCAAGGATGCCCGCATCCTGAGTAAGCTCAACACATTGTTCAATGGCAAACTGAGATCGGGTATATTGTTTGGCACTGAACCGCTGACCATTGCTTTTAATTGATTGGTTTGCATCAGTCCTAAAAAACCAAATCCCAATAAAAAATCTCTTCTTTGTATTTTGATGCTCATCTATCAGACTCCTTTGAATTAAATTCCATATGCTCAATAATCTTATCTGCGAGGAACTGAGCCACCGCTTTGTGATCTTCACTCACTTTCCACATTGCCCAAGTCCCAGTATATTGATCCTGCACAGGTTGCTCTTCACTCGGAGGACCAAAGTTTGAATCATAGCCAAGATGTCCAAATGCCGAAACATCGAAGGCCAGTGATGGGTCAAGATCACCCAAACTTTCAGTTTGAGAAGCTTGCCTCAGCGGCGGATATGGTTGACCTCCTTTGCATCCTCCCATTTCCAAACAACATTTCTCATTTACCTTCGGATCTTCGAGAGACTTGCAAGAAGTATTGACCCAAATACCCCAGTAATCTGCAAATGGATGCCCCACTTTTGGATAAGTTTCATAATCGTATTCTGAATACTCCAACCAACCTTTATAACCGATTTCTTTTGCCATTTGATTGGGAACCTCAACCAAATTCAAAACGGAATCCTCCATAATCTGAGGGAAAGCGATAACAATGTGTTTGACTCCATTGTTTTTCAACTGCTCTAAGGCATTCCAATAGCGATAACCCATTTCATCTTTTGGCCCAATTGTTTGATCAAGAAGTCGAATGTATCCTAGATTCTCTCCCCTCATCTCTCTTGATCGCTCAAGCTTACTGCGACCCTTTAGATCTTCATTTACGATAAGATCGCCGAACCATCCGCCCAAAATATTTTCTTTCTTTAGATTTGGATGCTTTTCCAAGAGGTAGTCTCTGATATTCTTGTTGAGAATCAATGTGTCATTGATCTTCGGGTCATATATTTCATTCCCAGGAAATATTCCATGATTGACCAATAAAATCCCTGTTTCGCTGAGGGATACATTGTCACTGAATCTTTGCTCGATTCCCTTTCCCTGAAAGAGAGCCAATCGATTATCAGAAATAACTGGATTTGGATATGACTCAATATCAATGATTGGATTTGATTCTGGTTTGCCGGAAGATCTAGTCCATTTTGATTCAGATTGAGGATATGAGGCGTCCATTGCAGACATAGGGTCATTGGCCCACTCTAAAATAACACTGTCATTCATTGCCTTGTTGTGATCACTGATCAATTTTTTAGCGATCTGATAACTATCATATGTTTTTGAAAATCGAGCGCCTGCTGTGGTTAGATCAATCATAACAATGCGATCAACGCCTATCGACAATAATCGCTCTACCGGCCCATCCACATCATAACGATCCATCTTGCATCTTCCCCAGTCGTTGTCACAAAAACGCAAAACCGAACCGCCTTCAACGCCTGGGTTATAGAGTCTTCTTGGGTGTGCAATTTCATTAATTTCTGGACTGATCCAAGTCATCTTATCCACAACAAAATCAATACCAATATCTCCCTCTCTCTGATTGAGTATTTTGGTTAGCTCTTTTGTGACTTTCCTCTTTGCTGCAGGATATGGGTCCCTTCCTCCAATTCGCTCATATTCAAATGAATATTTACCAAGATTCTTTTGAGCATTCCCATATTTTAAAAGTCTTGGCCAGAAGTCTTCATTCCATAGAATGGATTTATAAAGCGGACTGTTTTCATCGTAGGAAAAAATCTGGACTGTTACGTCCCATATGCCTGCTTCATTGAATACTTCATTTCCTCCGTGAGAAACAAAAAGCACGCCCACTCTTTCTATTTCACCGTTGCTTCTAAGAAGCTGATCGGAGTACTGAGAACATGCATTTATAAAAAATAAGAACAATATAAATAAAGCCATTGTCTTTGCTCTTTTCAATACAAATCCCCCCTATTTTGCAGTGATTTATGTTTCTAAACTCTAGTTCTTGATATTATAACCAGATATCAATTTAGCATTCACATGACAATAGTTCATAAAAGTTTTCCAGTTGGTCCATTGCAATGCAATTGCACCATTCTAGGCAATACAGAAACAGGCAAGGGATATCTTATCGATCCCGGTGGTGATGCCAGTCTAATTATGAAAACAATTGAATCTATGAACATTGAACTAGAGGGCATTTATCACACACATGCTCACTTTGATCACTTTCTAGCCTCTGCTGAAATAAAGGAGAAAACAGGCACTCCTATCTACTTGCATGACTCTGATCGATTTCTATGGGACAGCCTCGAAATGCAATGCAGTTATTTTAATATTGAATTTAAACCAACGCCTGCGCCTGATTTTAAGATCGAAGACCAACAAGAATTGGATCAATGCCAAGGGGTTTGTTTGCATACTCCCGGCCATACACCAGGTTCTGTTAGTTTCCATTTTGAATCTGCGAATCTGCTCGTCGCTGGAGATACTCTCTTTTTGGGTTCAGTTGGAAGAACGGATTTACCGGGTGGCGATTTCAATCAACTCAAATCCTCAATCCAAGAAAAGATCTATAAACTCGACGAATCCACCAAAGTCATTGCCGGACATGGTCCAGAGACTTCAATTGAGAATGAAATGAATAATAATTTAGTGATTCGATATAACTCTTAGCGATTCTCTATCTCTTGTCCAAGAATAAGTATGCTCTCAATGAGCCAAATAAACCAAGTGCCAATGTCATCACAGAAAGTTTCCCTCTATGAGAGTATTCACTGGTTAGAATGCCATTTGATTCAAGATAGAAAAGCAAATAAATGCTGATGAAGATTGGCAGAAGTGCCAAGAAATATTTAATAAGACTATTTGTATTCATAAAGGGCAAATAATGAAAATACTATCATGTCATAGAACCGTCGTATACGCTTATGGGTATTGAATTAAAATTAAGATATAAGGATGTTTCAAATGTCTAGTATTCTCAAAAAGAGATGGATGAATGAATGGTATCTATTCTTTGGGGTATCGATTCCTATATCACTGATAATGCTTATTCCTTTGGCAAACTTTGATTCAGTGACCGGCACTGAAATATCAAGCATGATCAGCTTCTCGGTCAGATGGGCAGTCCCTTTTATCTTTCTCGTCATTGCGATTTCATCGCTTCAAATAATTTTTCCAAATGCTCTCACTCGTTGGTTAATGATGAATCGTAAATACATTGGTCTAATCTTTGCCGTTGCTATGGCTTGGCAAGGTCTTTTTATTTTCATCATGTCTTATTATTTCCACGACTATTATTTTTCTGAGGTCTACTATTTTAGGGATGAGATTGAGGGAAGCATTGGATACATTTTCCTTGCTGCTATGGTTGTCACATCTTTTAATTTCGGGAAAAGATTTGTGGATTCAAAACAATGGAGAATCATACATAAAGCTGGCATTTATTTTCTTTGGGCCTACCCTTTCAGCGTTTACTGGTGGGCGATCTCATACTATGGAAATCCAATGATGATCGATTACTTTTTTTACTGGCTGGGCTTTTTGTCTTTTCTTCTAAGAATAATCGCATGGGGTATACAGAGAAATAAAAAGGTTTCAAAAAAAATTGGGTTCAACCCATTGCTCGGCTCAATACTGATTGCCTTTGGTTTGACCCTATCTGCACTCAGTCTTTATTGGCAAAATAGTATCTCCGAATTACTCACTGCACTCACGTGGTCATCCATACTGGAATTGTGGCTCCCCTTTTGGCCATTTGAACCATTTCTATCTCTAATGTTCATTGCGCTTGGCACCATGCTCTTAACAAAAGCGAAATCGGACCAAATTGATCCAGACATCATCAAGCAAAGCGCATGATTAAGAAATTACTACAAAGGTTTCTTTGATACAGGAAACAGTTTTATCGTAGAAGTGGCTGAAGCGACCATTTCATCGTTTTGCTTCATAGTCGCATAAGCAAAAACGATGCTTTTTCCCATCTTTAAGATCTTTGATTTGGCGATCAAAGTGCCCGGATGTGCTGGAGCAATAAAACTGACATTAATGTCCAATGAAACCGGGTTAGATTGAAATTTTCCCAATGCAATAACCAAATGTGCCATTGTAGAATCCAGCATGCCTGTAATAAATCCACCCTGCACAATCTCTGATTCTGAATGGCAGAACTCAGGTATTGCATCATATTCCATCGTCATAATTTTCTCAGCTTCATCAAATTCTAAAAGGTCCCCACGTAAAGTCTCCAAACATGGTGGTTTATTATTTTGAAGCAGTTTTATTATTTCTTTTTTATCCATAATTTAGTTGCTTGCATAGATTAAAGTGACCGTTTTTTGTCCCTTTGAAGATATTAAATTCAGTTCAATGAGATTGAATGCAAAAGTGGTTTGCATGGATTCAATGAACTTTATGATCTGATCCAAAGATTCGATACCAAACTCTACAACCATTCCTTCGTCATTAAGTGCTATATCCATGAGTAAAATACCTTGCTCTGATGACAGTGAACGAATTGAATTAAATACCTCAGTAGGATTATTTTGCAAAATGTCTTCACTCGTTCGACCCAAGATTAAAAGAGCCCCTTCATAAACATATTCATAATCACTTTTTGCTGAGATAAGTTTTAATTTCGAACTTGTTGTTTGTGAAATAACCCAATGAGATACAGAGATAACAAAGAAAAGCAGAATTAAAGCCAAAGAAATTACAATTAGGTTTCTTTCTCTGTCGGTACGCAGCTTCCAGAATTGATTGAAATTATTCAAACGAATACCTCACCTGAATCACTCCGCTGACACTGGAATCAGTCTTTACCAGTTGGTCGCTTATGATGATCATTCCAGATTCTTCAATCAATGTCTCAATCAGTGCGTATTTCATCTGAGGAAGATCATTCAACTCGAGCAACATAATCGCTTTCTCAAAATCGATCGATGATCTAGTGATGCTTTCCAAATCCAATGCCCTTAGGTAGGCAAATGCATTTAAATCAATACTTCCAATTTGCTTTGAAGGCCGGTTTCTGACCAATTCATCCATCTGAGCCCGAGGATTAATGACTCTTCTGAAATTGGGATTGATCGAAAGAAATGTCTGATTAATTTTTTGTTGATACTGTCTTTGATAGGAATCCATGAGCGATAAATTGATAACAGGTAAAGCAATCATTAAGGCCAATAAAATGGCCGATAATCCAATTTGATTCCTTGTTAAATCAAGCTTCCTATAAATCGACTTAATTGAAAAATACCCTAGAAAGAAGTTTGGAAATACCGGTTTAGACTCACTCATTAAATGTCCATGAAGATCAATCAAAGAAGCATTGTCCTCCACTGAATCCGAAAAAGCATTCTTTAGAATCTTATTCTTACCCAATAAATGAGGTTTATAATCTGGATATTTTCGATTAAGAACGCTCAAGTAACTTTCTATATTGGCCTCATTGGTGCAAAAACCAGATCCATCTGAAAATGAGAGCACAAAGTGTTCTCGATGCTCAATGCAAGCATTGTCTGAAATGGCATGAAGCAAAAAATGTTCGGGTATAATCCTTGCATCTGAAGCAAGCTGATTCAATAAGTCATTGATGGGACGAATAACATCAGTTGCAGCAAGTGCAACAAGTTCCATCTCACCGGAGTAGGCAAATAAATTGTTAGAGACATCATCAATTAACTCATGCTCATGCTCCATTAAAAATCGTGCTTTAAATACTTCCTCAGTTTCTGATTCATTCTTTTTTCCATTCAATACAATGCATCGGTCGGAGGGCAATAAATAATTGACTACAGAATTGGGTTCAATGGCCTGTAGCAACTCATCATAACCAATCTCTGAAGTGGTTAATAATTGACCATTGAGATACTCATATACCTCAAAATTTTCATTGCTCTTACAAGAATGTATAAAATAAGTCTTCATCTATTTTTCTGATTATTAGTCATCATTATAAAATCTATTCAATGTGATCGTTTCACTATTTTTAATCTGAAAAAGTGTTCTAGCACTTACGGATGATTTTTCATGAGCCACACTTGAATTCACCCAAATGAGATCGGTGTTTAAACGAATCGGTAAATAAGCTTGATTAAATTCTATTCCTGGAAAAGCAAGATAGAGTTCACTTGCTGTTCTAAATCCCTCTACCGGAATATCCAGAATCATTGACTCTGCCTCAGGAATATCTATATCAGGGAGAATGGATGCCAGCAAAGGAGCGTCGTCAATTTTGAGGTGGTTGATATTTACTCCACTGCTATCGATCAAAGGATGCGCACAAAGATACTGTTTTATTTGGCCCCAATTAAAGTGAATCATTGAAGGAAGGTTCATCAGCTCGCTTAAATGATAAAACAATCTTTGAGAAGAATACTGTTTTACCTGACTAGCAGGTCCTGTATAGAAATAATCCTCCAATCCATTAGCTCTAGATTCGTTGTCGGCATCAACCCAATCCAATATTTGATCGATCAATGAATCAACGTGGTTTTCATTGTATTGAAGAAGAAATAGCAATCTTTCCAATCCTGCGATGCTTCGGTCATTTGCGATAAATGTCTTGTTCTCATAAAGGAATAAACTGTTTATATTGAAACAATTCGAGGCGTCTGTTGCAGTTGCTGTAATAGCGCCATAATCAGACTGAATGGAGATTGGCTGACTAAAGAACGGCATACTCAATGAAGTATAGGATCTCTTTGGTGTAAATTGTTTTCTAATCTCTCTTTCAGATAAAACCTCTAGGGTTCTGATGTATTGAAAGGCATTGCTCTCAAAATTAATATAGCCCTCTCTTTTTAAAGCTAAGAAATACCCCTGACCAATCGATACACTGATCGCTGACAATATCAACACGATCATCAAAACTGAGATTAGAATTACCCCTTTAGTATTGGTAGGCATAATTAATCCTCGGGGCGATAAGCCACTCTATGTTTTGATCATCGATGATCAGCTTTAGCTCGATCAGATGCGGCATCTTTTTGCTTGTCATCTCGTCTTTTGGCCATTTTGAAAACCATTGATTGCCATCTGAAAATCTAAAAGAGAGGCTATCAATATCCCTAATAAGCTTTGCTTCAAAATAGTCCTCTTCTAGATAAGGATTGACTGAATAGTACTGCCTTCTGATTAGTGTGTCTTTGATTACAAGGTATTCCACCCTTCTCAATTTTGTCGTCAGTGCATTTGAGTGATTGACCATTGTGGTAAAGATCAAACGACCGGATTGATCAGCAGAAAAAAATGTTGCATTCATTGGGAGACCGAAGGTGTCCCTCATGGGAATATTCATTGCTTGCCTGAAATCCCTTCTCAAAGTATTGGAAACAAGATTGAACTCTTTCACATCGTCCAATAGATTCAATGTTTGATTTCGAGAAGTAATCGATGACTCAAGAATATTTGTTGAAATGATCAAGATGAGACTCATGATAACAATGGATATCAGTACTTCGATCAACGTAAAGCCATCATTGGACTTCTTCGAGCTATCTTTTTTCAAAATAGCCCTCTCTGATAAAAATGACTTGCTCAGATTCTTTGTGAGAAATGCTGATGGAAAACTTATTGAGATACATAGAAGTGCTCATCGTTTCTTCTGTCCAAAGCCATTCTTGACCAGCCATTTTTATGGTTCCAAAACGCGTACCCGGAGCAATGGGGTAATCAATGGTTTCTAATGCTGCGTATCGATTATTGGCAATCTCTCTTGCGATAACCATTTCTTTCATAGACTGTGAAGACACTTGAGCTGAAACAATGAGTTGATAAATTGTGACAACGCTTATGCTGAATATCAGTAATGCAACCGCTACTTCCAATAGGCTAAATCCTTCGTATCTTCTATTCTTCAACGTGATCGACCTCACCATTGGTTCTCACTAAAACCCTGTATGTTCCTTTTGGGTGATTTACTGTAATAACTGCA
>Ga0206683_10000129_pt1 | contig 52828 bp, 36 predicted proteins | sample M280m12015metaG_FD_155483 | JGI IMG/M metagenome (GOLD analysis project Ga0206683, IMG submission 155483) | Ammonia-oxidizing marine archaeal communities from Monterey Bay, California, United States - M2 80m 12015 | ecosystem: Environmental > Aquatic > Marine > Intertidal zone | place: USA...
TATTTCGACTAATGATATTACCTGTATTTTATTTGGTGCTGTGTTAACGCTATTTTTTAACATGACACAACGATCCTGCTATTTCAATGCTAACATTTAGTTAGGAGAAGTTGAATACAAGTATATAAAGTTGGTAGTCTTAATGGTGCACACCTGTTATATACAAAAATAGGTGAGAATTTTCGAGGACAATTCATGTTCCAAATTTAGATTATGGCATGTATTTTTATGATTATTTTTTTAAAGTAAAATGTCTACAATCACCACCCGTAATTTAAAGGAAGCCTTTTCACGACGCAATGGTCCCAAGTACATCTTTGCGGTCGGTGTACCGTGTACCTACGTTGTATGTACGGAGCGTGTATTCTGGAGACGTTATATGAAGAATACGCCCGCGACTCAGCGGAATTACTACGAGGTGATAGAGGAGGACAGCCCGTGTCATTTGTACGTTGACTTGGATGTCAATTTAACAAAGTTTCCGTCTATGGACGTGTATGTGGTAAAGGACATGGTTCGTAAGTACGTAGACCATGGGTTAAAGAGTATGGGATTGGAGATAACCGATGTAATAATAGCGGATAGTAGTAATGATAGCAAGGGTTCACTTCATTTGATTTATAAACTTAAAGATTATATATGGAAAAACAATGCAAATGTGGGCGCCTTTATGCGTCGGTGTTTGGAACGCCGGGTGAAACAATGTCCTGAGGATTACGAACTGTGGATGCAGTTTGTGGATATGTGCGTGTACAGTCGCAATCGTCTGTTCCGCATGTTGGGTTGTAGTAAGTCTGGTCAGAACCGCGTCAAGGAGATCGCCGGTAAAGAATGCAATTTCGATACTTGGAAATCATGCAAGATTCAACCTATGTTCACCGACACTCTTGAAAAGATCGAGTGTTTGGAACCAGACGGTTCAGAAGCAAAGTACAAATCTCGTGCGATGGTCATAAGCGGCAACGAGCCTAGTTTTTTGGAACCCTTGAAGGAGTTTATCACGTCAAAGATTTGTAGCATTCGTGGTCTTTCCTACTCTCCTGAGTATCGTACTTGGAGTATAAATTTGAACAAACGCGATTGTGTGTTTAAGAAGGAACGCCACGGAAAAAATACGAATTATTTGTTGGTAAACCCCAAGTATGGTACCTACCAATTTCGTTGTTGGTCTCAAAAATACGATTGTTGCAAGGATGGCAGAACCGATCCGGTGATGTTACCACCTGAGGTACTGGAGCACATCCGCGAGTACAAGGTAGCATCCTTTTGTCCCAGTTTCAACAAGAAGTAAGGACTTCAATAATTTCCGTAAGATCAATGTGTATTTTTTCTGGCATATTGGATTCCAGCAATCGTTTGAGTATTAAGTTGACGGTACATGATTTGGGTATGTACCACGGTTGTTTGTTGAGCCATGTTTTGATTTCAACTTTTATGAAATCTGGAAAATTTCTAAGTTTAAAGTAGTAGTAACATAGTCGTTGGTATTTTTTTTGTATGCATATGTGCTGTATCTCTTTTCCAACTTCGTAAAGAACGATTTGAACTCCACCGGTAGCCATGGGTATTTTAACCTTATCAATTGAACACAGTGAATTTACGGGCACTGTGTTTAACTGGTTGATCGTTTTCGCGGAATGTATTTTAAAAATAATATCTTTTAGTTTGGGATTCATGAATATTTCGGAACATATTTCCGCCCTGGCTTTGTTCATATAAACACAATCCCTTTGTATATGTGTTGGCATGACAGTTTCCTGATTTTCCATCATATCCAAACAATAATACTGTAGAATATGTTTTATTTGTTGCAGCGATAGCATTTATTGTTACTCTGTACTAGACTATATAGGATCATATGTAAAAAGTCATAGTATAAATAACATTTTGGTTGACTATAAATGTCGGCAAGTGTCGGTGGATTCTGCATATTTTTCGGTACCATCGGATTGGTAGGATTTTCCAGTTTGTTGCTTGTTACGGAGTTTTCACCTCCACCTATACCAATAGGATACATATGGGGATTAATTCTTATGATAATTGGTACTCCAATTGTAATAACACAGACTGTTCTTGCATTTGGAACTCCTAAAGACCCAATAAAAACCGCACAGCGAATATCTACCGTATGCATTGGTGTTGGGATAGTTGCATATGGTGTACGTGAATCATTTTGGGTTCACCCACTAGAACTATCGGATTGTATTTGCGCTACCAATTATTTTGGCGAGGAATGTACCTTTTGTCCAAATACAATCGACGGTGTTTGTAACCTGAATGGTATATGCGACGACGGTAAAAAGGGTTCTGGCGCATGTTTTTGCGATTACAATTGGGCTGGAGATTCGTGCGAATTTTGCGCCGCTACATTCAAAGGGGTCAACTGTGATACGTGTAAACGAGGATGGACGGGTGACAAATGCGATTCATGTTATCCCGGATATTCTGGAGCCAATTGCGACGTTTGTGCCGAAGGTTGGGTCCCTGAATCGGATATTGAGGGCGTTCTATGTCGCCGCTGTCTACCCACCTACTACGGTGGTTTTTGCGATAAATGTCAGAATTGTACAGCAAATGATCCACTGGCTGTATGTCGAGATAATGAATGGCACGAGGTCAATTTATACAATTCGGAATCATGTACACCTCAAGATCAGACATGTTCCGATAAGTACGAATGCGATAGTTATAATTGTAAGGGAATTTGTGTGTTGGGGGATGAAACCACTGGTCAGGTATGTGAAACTGACAGCGAATGTTTTCCCGGGACATGTCAATTTAAACAGTGTTGTGTGGAAGCCAGGCATGGGAATGGTCATTGCGAGTGTGGTTCATTGGGGTACGAAGGTGAAGATTGTCAATCCTGTCCCGGTTTCGATGGAGTGTACAGCGAAACAATTTGTACCGGTCATGGGACCTGTACTGCCGAATATGCTAACAGCATATATGTTGGCTTAACATGTAAATGTGCACCAGAGGGAACAAATCCTTACCCGGCGTGGACCGGTGAAACATGCTCGTGTTTGAAAAATAATATTGGTGATAGTAGTTGTAGTAAGTGTGCAACAGGGTCCTTTGGTCCACAGTGTAATTCATGTCCAGGTGGCAGTGGAATTGGTCAATGCAATATGCATGGTAAATGCGACGATGGGGTCTACGGTCAGGGCACGTGTACATGTGATATAGACTTAAACTATGGTGGTATTGGAGCCTTCAAGGGAGCAGCATGTGACAGCTGTCTCAGTGATGATTTTTTCAGTGAGGGTTGTAAGCCGTGCCCTAACATACAACAGGTCCAATGTGTTCCAGAATTAGGTCTCACCCAAATTCCCGGTTTTCAAACTTGTATTTCATCGTGCGGCGATAAAACTTGTAATACACAAGGTATATGTGTAGTATAAATATTAAATATATTTTTAAGAAATGATTAATCTAATGAAATATTCCTACCTAACCTTCGAAAAATGCATTGAAGAAAACAACGAATTGCAACGTAAGTTGAACCTGGAAGTGGACGAAGAAGAAAGCAAACGCATGTGTCGGAGCATGTACATATTGTTTTTCAGTATTTAAGTTAAGATAAGGTGAAATAAATGTTATGGTGGTTATTCTACAATATAATATTATACGTATGGTTACGTCCTGTTATTAAAGGGGTATTTTTCGACGGACCCTTGGAGATAATTTGCGATACCTGCTCATATCTGTACAACCTTTGCAAAATCTCCCCCGCCCAGACCCGTTAGTTTGGGTTCCTTCTTCTGTTTGGGTTTCAATAAATCTTTCATCATTTGTTTGTACGTCTTTCGTTTCTTCTTTTTGGGTTTAGGCGGTGTAATTGGTCTCATTTCGTCTTCTTTGTCCATTTTATATTTATCTTCAATTTTAGTTGACATTTTATTATTATTATTCTAAATTTATATTCTTAAAATACAGACAGGCTTTCCGAGTTTCGACAGCCACCTAATTACCTACTTTTAAGAATTATCTACTATATATATCGGAAAATAATATTGTGAGTAACAGACCGGGTGGTCCAGGGGTCAAAACATAGTCCTGATTAATGACTCTAAACTTAATCATAGGCACACGCCGCTTATTCAATAGGAAGATGAAGGCTGGTCCTCTACTTCCACAGGGAAATACATGGTTATGGCTTAATCGCCCTTACTAACCATTCTCGAATAAATGGAGATAATATAGAAGTTATATATTTGCAAGGAATGGTCTGTTGACGAATGGCGTTGTAAGCCATGATGGAGGTTAGATTCCTCTTCATTCCCCGGTTATCCCAAGTAATTTCAGCCAAAATTATGAGGAATATCTGTAGATACCGTACAAGAAAGGTGGGTGGCACCCATGTCGGCAGCTGGAAAAGGAGTGGCAATTCATTGTCCGAACAAGTAAGAGCTTGAAATAATGATACGACTATCGGTATAGGAGAAAGCGTGGGATGTAGTAAGGAGAGGTAGGTTTTAAAACGCTGCAAAATATTACATGGTTGTCTTGGTCAGGTTCGATTCCTGATGATATTTTTACTATATATATATAATAACATAAATATTATAAATGTCATATATCCAAACACTGAATATCAGGTCGAATATAATTATGACTACGGTTATTTTGTATGCTTCAGTGTGCCATTATCCTTTGTTGCGACAGGACAGTGAAACCTGGAGAGTCAATTTAATACGGACACTTTTATTGTTCATATTACCTACTTTGATAGAGGCTTATACTGAAATACTACTGGTTTTGCGTAATCAAAGTCGATGGAATGCAATTGCGCTTCTTTTGATATGGATCATAACATTCCCTATCATATACTTACATATACAACTCTCTACTACTTGGAATCGTACTGAATGGGAATTGTTACTTAATTTAAACTGGGTGCGCGCTGTCCTATGGACCTTAAAATGTCTGAGTACAATAATAGGTGAAACCCAAAAATAGGTACAATAAAATTATTAAATGTATCGTATTGTTAAAAGTATTGTATTATTACTAAAGTATTGAAAAAAAAAGATGCCACACACTGTAAAAATGCCTCATACTACTAGATCTGTAAGCAAAAACACCGCGAAGAAGGTTGTGAAGAAGAAATCGTCGAATAAGGGACTTTGGTTGTTCTGGTTTTACAACTTTGCAGACTATGAGTATCCGGGTGCCGGAGATAGCGACGAAGCCTTCTACGAAGGACCATTCGAGGATCTAAAAGTTGACGGCAGTGATTTTTTCGATTTCCTCAAACGCAAACTGTTTCCGGGCATCCGTAAGAGATATGTCTATGTGGAAGACGAAGACGGCAATGAACTGACACAGATTCCCGACGATTTGAGTCAGGAAGTAATTGTCTATTTCCACCCAGAGAATATCATTAAGAAGATGCACCGGTACCTGGACCGTTATCTCCTAGAAGACCACTACCGGGCACTGGAAGAGTGTGGATGGGATGTTGACGAGTGGCATAACGGCAAACGCCAGGTGTACCGGTCATAGGGTTGTGCGTGATAAAAAATAGGTGCGTGATACCACAACTGGGTGCGTGATCGACCGTAACTAGGTACGAATATAATTTCTGTAATATAATAATAATAATAATTAAATAAAACAAAGTAAAATAAACTAAAACAAACTAAAACACCGAAACAATGTCAACTAGATTAATGTTTTTACGAGCGGGGTTAAAGGATTACCAAAAAACCGTGAACGGGGTCGTTTCGTGCGTGGCGGGGATCGAAGGGCAAGAGCGTGAGCTCGAGACCCTGGAGTCTTTACTGACAATGTTAAAGACGAAGATAAATGCACTTGGTCCGAATACCCCGGATAAAAAAACACCGGCGAAGGCACGTACACTAAAACCTGGGCGACAACATATACCATGTCCATGGGGATGTGGTCATGTTTTCAAACCTCACGGAGGCAAGCACTTCGATATTCGTCCACTAAAACTACACCTTACAGAGTGTTGTCCGGAGACGCCGACCACGGTTGAAATAACACCGTACGCAAGAAAGGGCAAGTCAATACCAGTCGGAACCGATTACATCGAGGCACTGGTAGCGTGCGGTTTCAAAGGGTTAAAGAAAGACCCGACAATGGACTGGCGGACCGATTTTCTAAAACATAAGTGCAAACGATGCAACTTCAGGCACTACAACCGAAGCCGACTAAACGCCAGTCAACATACTTGTACAAATTGCATGTATAAAAGAAAGAGAATCTTAGTATAGATGTTAAAGTTCGCACCGTGCACCTATTGTCACCGAAAACCAGGGTATTTTCAAAACAATATAAATTATTGTTGGGTACATTGGAAACCTAAGTATATAAATAAGAAAAATACAAATTAAATGTTAAGAGTACCCGATAAAATTGTTCAGGTGATTAAAAAATCTTGTACGATGGATAATGTCCGTGGAGCCAAGGATTGGCGTTCCAAAAACGATGGAAAGGGACATAACTCGAATATTATGGAATCTCTGGTTCAGGCGCGCAAAGCCGAATGGTACGTCTGGAAAGAGTTGAGCAACTGGAACGTAAAGAACCTTACAAAGCCTAATTTTGAGAGGGATAGTAGGGCGTCTGCCGATATGTCGTTTGAGACTAAGTGGGGAAAGTATTACGTAGAAGTCAAATCATGCGATATTCGAAAACGGGATCGCAACGGTTACCAGTTTCAAATTCGTCGGAAAACGAAACGTGGTATTCGCGTGGTAGATCCATACATAAGAAGCAATGGAGAGATAGGCGGAGACCTACTATTCTTTTGTGTAATTGTAGACGGCAACAAGTGTAAAGCAGATACCATTTTCGGTACACCTAGAAAATACCTATTTTGTAGCGAGCCGAACCGAAAAGATTTACAGGGTTTCAAATATGCAATACACCCGAGATTAAATGATAGAAGTAGAAATATGATATTTTAATATGCGTAGAATAAAAAGAGTAGGTGAAACGTTTTTAAACTTAGATGATTACCTCTTGAGGTATTTGTTTGGGTTTTTAGGAGGTAGGGAATGTTTGGCGATGGAACTTTGTTTGAATCGTAGGTTATACACGCGTGAATATTATGCCTGTATGATAGATTACGACGATTATGATAAAGAACATGAAAAAACAATAGTCTTTAAACGCGGCGATGTATGGACCGATTATTGGGATAAGCGTGGTGAAAATCCCTTTAGAATATGTTCGAAAATTACTCCACTACGGATTGGTTCAACGACATTTAAACAAACGCACACCTACCTGTTTTTCGAGGTTAATGAAGGAATTGAATCGGAACGAAGAATATATCATCCAGACGGTGTTCCTACACGACGTGCAACTCGAAGAGTAATTCGGTGTTTAAAAAGCGGTCAGTTTTGGCATTTATGGGGGACGTACACCGTGAATTACAATAGGTTGAAAAAGAAAAGTTCATTTGGTCAACGAATATAATTAAAATTTTAATCCCTGGAGTCCCGGAAGTCCCGGGGGTAAGCCCGTTTTGACCTTGTAGCCAGATTCCTGTAGAAACACTCTGTCTTTATCTGGGAGATTTTTGAAATAACTCGGACCACCACCGAAATTCTTCCGATTCATATGTTCTTTGTGTTTATCTAAATTTACCCCGTGAAACTGGTGCTTACATGGAGGTTGGGTGGTCCCACGTTCTCGTTCACATTGTGACCCATGTAACTCTCGTATTTTTTTCATCTCAGTATAAAGCCAATTGTGTACTGCCGAATAATTTCCTTTATATTTTTTTAGCAATGTTGCCGTATCCTTCATAAATTCTATTGAGAATTTGTCTTGTTTTTCTGACTCCTTCAACATTCTTTCTATTTGAATAGCTCGTTCGTACATATCCAAGTAACCTTCGTGTTTCATAACCTGTGTATGCAAAAGATCGGTATTGTTACACCCAATTCCGATCCGGCATTTACCCAAGTCCTTCATTTTTACCGCCAACGATTTCGCTAAAGCCCAGTAATAGTAATTGTCCTCTTCTAGATAATCAACGTAATCTCGTTTGTTTACGTAGCCATCCTCAAAGTCCGCCTTTCCAGCCGCAAGCCTCTTACATTTAGGGGTATTTTTATTTTTGCATTCCTTTTTGGCTTGGTCCTTGTCTCTCTTTACTGTTGTTCTGTACCCCGGACCGACCAACTTGTAAATTCCATCGGCGTCGCTTTTTTCAAATTTGGTGTCCTTTGTTGTAACATATTTGATGTAATAATATTTTAGAGTCCTTTGCTCCGAATTTAATTTAACATACTTAGCCATTTCCATACACATAGTCCTCTGATATAATCCAAATAATCTAATCCGACGATTAATAATTTTTAAGTATATGTGGCGGTGCGGTGTTGGGAAAATATGTACGACTGGGAGTGGATTGACGACATGAAGAAAAATAAAATATACAAAGACATAGCTGATATTTTAAAAAATAGTAGTTGGGACAATAATGGGATTATTATTATTAACAATAAAAAAAAGAAAAAATGTGGTCAAGAGCGACTTATCAACGAATGTGCCGTAGCATTTATAGATCATTTTAAAGTCCAACCAGTAGAAGACAATGTACTTAACTTCGTTAACGGCAAACCGTCTGGGTTAAAAAATGTGACGATTGATTTCTACCCCCGTGGTGCTCAGGCTTGGGTACTTCAAGTAAAGTATTTTTGTAGACCAGTAGTTCTAAATTGGTTTAATAATTATACACCAAAAGCCCTTGTACTGTGTCCATATAGCAACAAGAAGAAAGATTACTTTGAAACACAGAAAAAGAGACTGGTCGGTTATATAGCGTGCATGATTAAGATTTGGAAAAACAAAGAACCTGGGTTTGAATGCAACGCGTTAAAAATGAAATTCTAGGTAAATAGGTGAGAAAATACCTAAATAATCTTAGGTGTAGTGTAGTATAAAACAATATATATTTTTTAATTAAAATGGATGGTTTAGCCCTTTATCGTTTAAATCGTTTACCAACTAAAGTAGTAGAAAAGAAACGTAAGTTATCACCGCAATTAGTTGCACCTACAATTGAAACCGGTGTCGATTACTTTTGTTTTCGTTGTAGAACTCACACTACCGTGACCAGTACCTCTATTATCCAGTGTTCTTCGTGCGATTACCGTATTTTGGAGAAGAAGCGGAAAGATATTGTTAGAATAAACGCAGTATAAATTACAGGAATTTTAATTTCGAGGATGAAGTACAAGTTCGAAGGTTCATCTGAAGTGCGCGAATTGAATGTAAACTCCGATATGAAGGACCTTGAGTTATGCGATGTAATCCTAAAGAGTATCTTCGAGGGGAAACCGCCTACCTGTGGTATTTCTATAAAGGAGCGCAAGGATGGCATTGTAACCTTACAGCGCGTGTACGCGAATAAGTTTAAAAGTAAGCCAGTTGCAATTAAGCCTCCTACAAAACGTCGTCGTCGTTGGGAATCACCTAAACGTGAAGTACGTAGAAAACGTTGGGTTTCGAGATCACCGGATAGGCGTATGAACAGATATAATGCAGTATATACGAATTATTAAATTATAGAAATATGAGTAAGTTAATTGGTTTCTCCGTTAGCATTCTCCTGGTATCTGTTATAACTGGGTTGTATGTAGTAGTAATTCATTTCATTAATTTGTTTAACAATACTACTACTATAGGCGGAACCAATTGGTCTGGTACTTTATCGGCAATCGAAAGTGCTGGAGGTCTCGCTTTAATGTTATTGGGTGGATTTATTCTCGGTCCGGAAATATTCACCCCAAAGATAAAAGACAAACGTCCATTGCGTACGGCAACAATTTTTTCCGGGATAATATTTTTAATATCGTTCATTATTGCCATGTACCGATGCGGCGAAATGGGAATTTTGCCCACGAATGGTATATGTATCCGCACTACTGGTGATTTGGTCTGTCCAACGGTGTTGTTTCGAACAGAGTATAATATAACGGATGTAGAAGACTGTAAATTCAACACCTTCGCTAACAGTGTATCGTCCTGGATTGTAAGTAGTTATTCTGTGGATTGGTCTAAACGAGGCGTTTATTGGGACCGCGAACTATTATATCGTGTGTATAACTTGAGTAATCCAGATGGCAATATTGAAAATGTCGATGAAATGATAACCTACGAAGATTGTTATTACTGGGGTTGTGACCCTGTGTGCAACGAGCGTCACGATTATAATATATTTTTGGCATGGTCGTCACTGTTTACTTCGGTGGCATTATTTGTTAATCTACTTTTGTTCATTTTTATGGTCGATAACCGTCCTATGACGGTGCGTTATCAAACTGCTCCTATACCGAAGGAAGCAACGGGTTCCGGTGACGAAGCGGACAACGAAGAAGAACCAGAGGAAGAGGAAGAGGAAGAGGAAGACGATGAAGACGAGGAATCCGAAGAAGCCGATTCCGCTGACGAATTACTGGGTAAGAGTGATTCCTTCTCTGGATCAAAATCTTGGAATTTCAAACTCCGCATGTGAAAATAGCAAACCATCACACATCTAAACATAAAAACAACGAGCGTTATCGACCAATCGTACAGAAATAAACGCCATAGATTTTGGTATTGGTGATAGTAATTGTTATATACAGCGCACGAAGCGTCACATATTTCGTGAATACTTGCACATTCTACATAACACTGGTCGGAAACTTCCATGTATATAACCAGGATGACGATTGTATATGGTATCGTAAATGCGGATTTCCATGCTAAAGCTGCATTGTATACTTCTATTCTATTTCCAAAATGTGCAACTGCCGAGTAAAACACCATGGTACCTATAAGAATAGTGGATATAGCCGAGGCAACGATAAGATAATCTGATTTGACAAACATGAGACCCATGACGGACACGATGAAAATAAGGACACTATTCCGTTTATATTCCGAGTCATCGAAGCCAATTTGGAAGGAAAACATATGCTTGCATGTTCGCTCCATGTTACACGATGTATATTCTCGCATTTGATAATCCTGTTTGCATATTTCACATTGTTTTTTTTTCGATTCATCTATCCATTTCATTAAACATTTGGAGTGTACACCGTTTGAACCTTTACAGGCGCACGGGCGCACAAATGTCCCATCTTCTTCTAAGCATATACGACAAGATGTCATTTATAAATAATAGCTTACATTTTATATATAAAAAATATTTAATCTTCTTCTAACCCGACAATAGTTTGTAATTCCGTCGCTACTCCAAAAGCAAACATTGCGTTTGCCATTAATATAGCCAATTTAAAAATGTGTACCGTAACTTTTATAGTTATCGGTATAAGTATGCTAAGTGCAAACGAAACCACATATATTATAACGCCTATTAGTACCAAGTCCGAATATCTTAATCCTAGGCAGTCAATTTCTGCCAATGTTATAGGTATATCGTCCTGTAACCGCATAGCTATATCTTTTATCCCATCAAATGACTGGAAAAAATAGGAAAATGGCGGTGTTTTGTACAACCATAAGAAAGCATCTGGAAATTCTTTTCGAAACCAAAAGGTGGGTGACCAGAAATATCCCAAATTGTCTAGGGAGGACATTGGCACCTCGGTGGTACAACTTTTAAATTCTGTGACACGACCCGAAAAGTAGCAATCCTCGGGGTTGCATATATTGCTCAACCCTGGATAATAAGAACAGAAGCATTCTGGGTATGCAACTTCGTAAAACCAGACGAATAAATCGTCCATGAAACAATTTGGCATATTTGGTGCACATGTATATATGTATGAATATACTGTCCACATGTATATAGCTCCCATTATGAGTAACATCGCTGGAAACCCGGATGCAAAGCTAAATAAAGGTGCACCGGTGTATACTTGACCAAGGTATAACCCACCGAAAACCATGGCTTGGTAAGTAAATTGTTGTGATATATAGTTAACACGTTCCTGTGTTGTGGATGTATCACAGTATATGATTTCCATTGGACATGCTTCTGTGAATGGATATGCAATGTAATACCCTAGTCCATATCCGAAGAATGGTACGTATGTTTCACCTGTGGTACCTACAAACCGTGTTAAAATGTCTACAATATCTTCGTCGTTACGAATTGCCCAGTTTTCAAATAAATAATCCCAATCCTTCCCTGCTCGTTGTCTGTTACTTATTTTCACCGTCTCATTGCTAAATGAGCTCCGCATGGTGTTTTCAGCCTCTTTAGCATTGTTGTGTGCCTCTTCAAAGCTGTCCCCAATGTTGTTTCTGTACGCCTTTGCCCTTTGTTCCTGTTGATAAAAGAAATCTTTGAAATCCGGCACGATGATTAGTGCAAATGTATTCTCGTAGTACCCAGCCATTCGTTTACCTTCCCTTATTACCGTGTTGAATATATTGTCTAACACGATACAGTTCACACATACATAGCTATCTTCTCTTTGATTACACGGTGTTAAATCGGCATCCACCCCAGCGGCTCCAAGTATGGGTGACAACATAGACCTTGCCGTCGTTTTAGATTTTGTTCTGGGTCTATTTTTAGATAGTGTTTTGAAGAGCGGTGGTATTTGTTTCAAATGTGTAGACATTTCATTTATGTGATGCGTGAAATTAAAGCTGTTCCTGAGTATATGTGACTTTGGTACAACATTTTTCATTTTCTTAAAGTGGTACGGCAATTCTACCAGCTTTGGATAAGCCTTTTTCATAGCGCCACTAGTATGTTTATACAGTCTATACATATTACCAACGCCACTATCCGTAGTTTCTATGTTTGGAAATTCTTGAAATGCGGCATGTATCGTATTGTCTATATTTTGCATTGTAAATATGGAAGAAATAAAGTTTCTGATTTTGTGAAACACGGGAATATAAATATCCAGGCGCACATGGTCGTGTTTCATAATTCTTAACATTTCACTGGTAGTTAAACCACCGAACATATGTCTACCATACAGTATAGAAGCATATCCAAGATCAAATGCAACCATATACTTTCTTTTCCAATTGTACAGTATATCTATTGGTATTGGCAATTCGGTTGAATTTATAATTTCCTGTGTTATATACCGTGCCTCCAGACAATCCCGTATTTCATTTTGTTCCAATGGACGCAGTTGATTCCACGTATAATTTTTATATTGATGAACCAAAATATCACACCTGGAAACACCGTCCCAGTCCATTGATTCGGATATACGCAACGGAGTATCCGGAGAAGCCCAAAATATATGATTGTGAGGGTCGGAGCGTAAATTATAACTTGAGTTGGTGTTCGAATTACCGGGAATATTGTACTGTGTGCCCGAATCTGTGTCATCATCACCGTACAAGTTTTCGGAGACGTTAGTGTTTATACCGGCGGAACTTGCACTTATTCCTCCTCCACAACCACCAGTTTCACCGCTAAAAACAGACTCAAACGCTCTACATATTGTTCTTAAGACTTCGCCCTGAGCGTTGATCCACGCCGTTATAGGAAACAAAGCCCTAGCAAGCTGATCAAACACCATGTAAGCTTTTGCCATGCACATATCGAAAAATTTTGTAATCAGTAAGAATAGATCGTAAAAGAATCCGTTATAAACATCGCCATCGGTGAAGTATTCTATAATTCCAGCACTAACTTTAAAAAGGAGACCTACTATCTCAAGTACCGCCTGTGATAATATACTTTGGAAAATTGACAACACCTTATCCAATACAAAGAAAAACATTCCGGCACCGTTGTAAATCCCGTTCATAAAGGTGCCAAATGCTTGCAATACACGTCTTAACCAGTCAATTAAAAGGTTCAATTGATTGACAATTAGTTGGAAGGTAGCCATTTCTGGAGATCTTCCCACAACAGCTCCTCGAATGACATCGCTAAACCACAAGAGAAAATTATTGGCAAACCGAATGACTACAATGGCAACATCCAATACCGAATACATCATGCGTGCCAATCCTTGTTGTACTCCCGGTCCTACAAACCCTACCGGAAATATTGCAGCGACCGTGGCTGAAGCGCCAGCGGCAGCTCGCTGTAAATCACACAATCTTTCCGACAAATCAACTTTAAAGCTGGCTATGTCTAAAGATAAAATAGATGAGAATGTCATTATCATTGCTCTTAATTGCTGGGTTACCAATAAAACACCGGTCCGTATTGTCATGCTACCTGAGCAAATAACATCGTAAGAGCCATACAATTGACATGAATTTTTAGTATATGATAACCCCAGGGGTCCAAGCAAATCATTGTTCCATTCGTTTCGACTGTATTGCAATACATCCGTCGCCAACATTTGATATGCCTTGCTCTCGCAATAGTTATTATTATTGCTATTATAAGCCGGAGCAAATTGTGAGACAACATTGTCAATAAAATATGCGAAGTCTTCGGTGAGAGATAAGAAAGCTTCGGCAGAATATGTACCACACCAATGGTGACGCACCGATGGTTTATACAATTGTTTGAGCAATGGATTGGAAAACCCCGTTTGAGCAACCTCTTGTTCGGCGTCGGGATAATAATAAATACACTGGCACAATGTAGTGTCATTCAATGGTAACAAGGGGTTACATGTACATCCTTGTTTATTAGAACCGTCGCACCAATTTATGGTGTTTCTTTCATGTCTTCTAATATTACATCCCGTATAATTACCTGTTCCCCATCCACAGTTTATTGGTATGTCGATAAAGTTACCCTCAAATATATCTGGCAATGCTAGGACGAATCTAAGTGCCAGTTTTGCACCCTCTAAGATACCCAAATAGTACGTCTTGTAAAGTAAATAATACGAATCGGCGAGTGTACCCTCGGCAGCTTGTCGTGTTGCCATTATTGTATGATGCCAAACATTCGCCTGTAGGGTTGGCTGACCACAGTATGGGTCGTATAGCTTCTGTTTATTTCCGAATGGATCACCGCGCGTTATAGTAAACGGGAAATTTTCGGTAGGCTTATTACAGAGGCATTCTTCTTTGGTTTTGTCCCATTTCATATTGTCCCTACGATGTTGACACGAATATGTGATATCATTACTTTGTACCATGCCATCGTAGCGTTGTAATGTTCTCCACAAATTTTGTTTTTGAAACACCACTGAAAACCATAACAATTCAACAAATAAACTTTGAGCCAAATGTGCCGTACTTATTGGTATTTGAGCACTATGGTAAAAAAAGCATGGTACTCGTTCGTCGAAATGAATAAAACTCGAAACCTTATCGCAATTCAATTTCACATGCTCTGGTATCCCAGTTATTTGAAACTTACCACCGGCGATGGCTCTTACAAGACCAACGCTAATTCGTTTTACCATTAGACCAACCCAGTGTACAATATTGGCATTTCCATAATTCCACAGTTCCAAATGTATAAAGACCTTACCGAAATCCATTGCCTTGGACATATATTCAGGGTCGGACAAAAATACCGGTATCGGAACAATAATATGAATAGCGGTCCTGTATATAACATGTACAACTTCTACGACCGCCAACCATAGACGCGCCTGAGTCGCCATTATAAATTGTTCCGGTACGCCTCGTAGTGAAAACTCTGGAATAAACAATTGAATAATTTTATTAAAGAGTGTGACTCCCACCAAATCCATAAATTTTGCAAACTCCCATACCATCGAACCTAGATGAAACATTACCTTGCTCAAATGGGGTACCTTGGTATATGGTGGTAATATCTGTAGTATATCTTGAACGATTGACACAGGTATATTCCACGCATGGTTTAAAGACCTGGGCAAATGCGGGGTTTGTACTATACTAAACAATATATCTAAGATGTCAGTCAGTCCGTCACATACACATGCTGCCGCCGGCTCCTGTTTTGCCACAATGCCTTGGAATTTATCAAATGTATCCGTCAAATTCCATTCGTTCACCATTATATTATTATCGATACTTTGACCACCCGCAAATTCAATGGTCGATTTAAACAAAGAAACAAATGAAAACAACAATAGTTTCAAGGTCTCAACAACGACCGTTAGATCGCATTTTATTGCTATAGAGATAGAACCTGAGGTTACTTGACCCACTATTGTCGAATAGTAATTGAAAAGCGGTATAATCGCATCGTATATTAGTCGGACAATTTGCATGATACTAAAAATGACATCTTGAAACAGTGGTCCTAACAGGGTTCTGGAAATGGTATCACCGCCTGTAAGAAAATAGGTGTACGATTCGTGAAAAACAATGGCACCCCCTACTATTAATCCAAACCTGGCTAAATTCAAGGTTTGACCGGGTATACCACTGAAAAATAATAATGTTTTCCCCGTGACAATAGTTAAAATTTCACTGGTTAAATCAACCGTAGAGGTCACTATCAATGCCATATTTGTTTGTATGATTGCATCCATCGAGGTATCGGATTCTTCTTTGTCGGATTGCAATACAGAAGACAGCAAAAAAGCAAACAATAATGAAGCTAAGATGATACCAAACAAAATAAACAGGGAAATTAACATTATTTACAAATACAAATTAACACTTATATACTTTAATAAAACCAACAATACCTCCACGCTTTGTCCATCTTAACCACTGGTTGTCGGTGAAGAATTTCTGAAATACGATTCCAGGTCCACTTATTTTCATTTACATTATTTACATTGCATTCGAAAAATGACCAATTTCTTTCGAGTGCATAATCCGCGCCTTTGTTACAGAGTTCCATGTCGGTACCATTGTATATCAATACTACCGTTTTGGAAGGTTCCATGCTCATGGTATGCAACTGTTCTTCGGTTCTGTACATCATAATAAATGCATCCATTTCCTTAAAGAATATATTTACAATTAACTTGAAACGTGGGTCCCCGGAGGTGTCCCACACCTGCATATTGTCGTATTTAAAACAATCTACGCCTATTGTCGGTATTATTGGGGTCTTTGGATTTCTTAAACAACGTACAAACATTGTTTTGCCTACGTTTATATCACCAAGTAGTATAACTTTCTTCATGTATAAATATTGAATTGGATATTTATATATGGTTTCTATTAAACCATCTTTCCCGGCGGAATGGACCCCGGACGATGAAGTCGAAAAGTGTTATAGGTGCGATGCCTATTTTTCAATGCTAAATCGGAAACATCATTGTAGGTCGTGCGGAAAGATCTTTTGCGCGGACTGTTCCGCGTTCACGGGAAGCATACCATCGTACGTGTCCAGGGTGTACGAGGTAAAGGGTGGCGGTCTTAGATTATGTTCCTCCTGTAACAGCGTAATAAGTACGAAGAAGAAGTCGAAGCGTCTCATACTGATTTTCTCGCTCTTACCCTTGAAAATAAAGGAATTGGAGGTATTGCTACTCACATGTAAAAAGTGGAAGGTAGCCACAACATGCGTGATCTCTGTCTTTAAGAACCTACAGTACAAAACCGGGTACCACAGCTGGTGCGGTCTAGAGAGAAGGCTTATTCAGACCCACTGGAAACAGTTTATAGGACATTCTAGACTTATGGTACAAACTTTAAAGAGTATGGTCGGGGTTACTGATATTTCAAAGTACGTACGCGATTTTAAGACAAAGGAACGAAATACTACTTGTAAAGAGCTATACTGTGATAAATGTTGCAAGCAATTGGGACCATTCGACGTACTAGAATTGCTGTACTCGCAATCGACCGAAGCCCTATTGATGTGCGAGGAATTTGAATCCTGGCTCGGTACCTCCATTTGTAAACTCCGGAAAAATTGGATCGTAATGTTTATACCATGGATACTTCAAATTGGAAAAACGCAATCTGCCCAACGAATTATTGCCAACAATGTCCTACCACTGGCACTCGATGATATAAAAATAGCATACATGGTATACTTTGAATGCGAACTATTAAAGAAAACCAAGCAATCCAATTACTTTGCCGCTATACAATCGAGGCTTCTGTCCTGTCTGAGTCCGAAAATTCGCGAAAATATACATAAATCACACAAACTTATATTGATACTAGACGACCCGTACAGACTCAAGACAACCGATGTCGGCATAGACGGCATACGTTTACCATACGACCCGGAATGTATCGTCAAATACGTTGTAAAAAGTAAGATCCGACAACTCAATTCCCAAACAAAGCCCTGGGTGATTCCTATTGAAACCAGTCGAGGCAGGGTGGAATTGTTACAAAAGAACGACGATTTGCGCAAGGATCGTCTGGTAGTAACCACAATGCAACTCCTACGTCTAATTGACGCTAGACTGACCTTCCACGATTACCAGGTCTTTCCAATATCTCCCACAAAGGGATGGGTTGAAATGATACCAGATTCCAAAACCCTGTATGATATTCGAAAAAATTCTACCATACAGAATTATATCATTTCCTTTAATAGGAATGTTTCCGCGGTGAAATTGAGAGATACATTCATGTATTCATGCGGTTCCAACTGTATTCTGGGTTATATTTTAGGTCTAGGCGATAGAAATTTACACAACATTCTAATATGTGGTAAAACGGCAACCCTGGCTCACATAGATTTTTCCTACCTACTGGGACACGATCCAAAAAATATCGAATCGACCGAGATGAAAATCACCTCTGGGATGGTAGATATGTTAGGAGGCTACGATTCCGACGAATTTAAACAGATGAAATCCTTTTGTTCCGATGCATACACAAATATTCGAAAATACACCTATTTTTGGTACGCACTATTTCGCTACCTGCCGGTATCAACCCCACCGATATACCCACACAGTGGAGATTTAAAAGCGTTGCAAACCCACGTCAATTCACGGCTGATGCCGAATTCTACTGATGAACAGGTAAAAGTAGCAATTATTAAATCCGTGGACAGTAATTCAGATTCTTGGAAGTCCTCTATCTCTGATCTTTCTCATGGTGTTAAAACTTCTCTTCAGGGACTGTTTTTTAACTTAGAATTATGAACTATAAATAATCCAGAAATGTAGTACAAATGGAACGAAAAAATAGGTATCCAGACGATAGTAGGACTTTTCTTTTTTTCAAATGTATTTCGGTTGCAATGTTGTGCGTCATGATCGTTCAAACGGTACTCATGGCAACTCCGTTATACGTGGGATATAGATTTGTAGAAACCAACAAAGAAAATATCAATGCCTTTACTTCTATTAACGGACCGGAATTTGTAGACAACACGACAGAAACCATTAGGAATAGTAAGATAGTAAGTTTTAAAATTTTGGAATTGATGCACAAAGCCCATAATTTAAGTGGTAGTTTAGGAAACAAAACCATGGGATTTGAAGACATACGCCGATTTATTACCACGGCTCAGAAGTCATTGGAGGAATTGGGTGCTCTTCTTAATCCTAGGATGAGGGGAACACTTGCACGTATAATGACTAAATCCATGAGAATATTGGAAAAAATGAGCGATAGTGAACTCCACGACCTAATTCACGTCACGGACAAGGCTATTAAAACTGCCATAACGAATACAAATGTCAACAAAACGATGCATGTGATGGATGAGGCGGATAGAATAATGGAAAAGATGGATACTTTCCTATCAAAATTTACAAAATAACAGTATAAAGTTATATATTTTTGTGTTTAGTATGTGGTTACTACTACTTTTAATACCACTTACAAGTGCATACCATCAGACCGATGATATTTTACAGCTTATAAAAACGGAATGTGACACCACGCCGGAATTATCCTATTACATGCACGACGATATATTAGTGGTAGACTGGAAAAAAAATTTGGAACCCGGTGTTTTGTGGGCATTTAACGAACATGCGAGGGAGAGGATTACCGCTGAACTTGCATTAGAAATGATTTTAAACTTGAAGGAAATGAATCCACCGGGAAGAGTGACTATAATTCCTATTGTAAATGTGTGGGGACGTAAGCAGGTAGAAGGTGGTAAACGCTGTCAGCGTAAAAATAAAAATGGTGTAGATACAAATAGAAATTATCCTCAAAAGGTGCCACATCATTACTCAGAATACTCACAAGAATACGAGGGCAAAACTCCACTATCGGAAAAAGAAACAAAATTGGTATCGTCGTTGATTAAGGGTTCAAAACGATACATAAACGTTCATAGTGGCGAATTCTCTCTTTATATGCCATGGGACAGTATTTTGGACCGTCCACCAAACTATGAAAAAATGAAGCAGACATTAAAAGAATATAGTAAATACTGCAAAGAGTGTACGGTTGGTCCGGCGGCATTAAAATCATTCTATAAAGCTTATGGCAGTAGCGTTGATTACGCCACCACTTTGGGTGTAGAAGCTTACACTTTTGAAATTTTTGGATCGAATCACTGGGAATGCGATAGAATGTTTAATCCTAGTGGTACAGAATACAGAAAGGTACTGGATCAATGGAAAAAAATCATGGCATTAACACTCCAATAGTCTTAACTAAACCAATCGAATCGACCATGGACCGAACCCATTCCGTGTAAGACAATACCTTGGTTTCGTAGGTACCATTCTGTAAATTCTCTATTTGTTTTACATAATACATTGTTTCTATATGTACCGCCAAGTCTTCTACATGAATTCCTAGACTACTATCTTCGTTAAACATCGATTGATGTGCATCGATAACGGTTGAAAACTCTTTCCACATTAAAAATACCACTATATTACGAACATCGGTTTTTGTCACCAGTGGTAGCCAATTCGGCTCCTCCAATGGCAACCCATCCAATTGATTGCCAATGTGTGTTTCATTCAGGGTACGATGTATCTGTAGCTGAGTAAAAAAATCTCGCAATATATTTACATTGCCAGTGCTACGTAATAAATTACACAATTCACTGTGTTTTACAGGGTAATCCATTATATATATTATAATACGATATTTATAGTATTATTATTGCTTAACCATTTTCTTACCTTCGCAAAACATGATCTTGCCTCTCTCACTCTCCAAAGAAAACACGCCGTCGGTAGTAAATTTATCACTTAGCTTCTTGCAAGCTTCTTTCCATGTTTTACCAATCGTTTCACCCGAAACCTTTTCTAGGATGGTCCCAACTCTGAAATTCAACAGGTGAAAGGCATCGGAACCTGGTTCGATATCACATACCACGATTTTAAAATCGTTTTGTTTGTGAGGTTGCATGTATTCGCGGAGTTTCATACGCACTACGTCGTCCAATCTCAATGTCTTTACCACCAATCCATTCGGAAGTTTAATCACCTCTTTTGCAAATTTCGAGTCTTCCAAGGTCTCTAGAAAGCGTACACTCGGTTTTTCTGTCTCTGCTAGAAAATTGTAATCAAATTTACATAGCTTTTCTTCGCCACAGAAAGACTTTAGATGCAATTTAATTTCTTGTTTAAATGGCTGACGGTGAATGACGTCTTTTACAGGCAAAGAAACACATAATTGGTCGTACCAAACTTCACCATAATTGTCTACTGGCATTTTTACATCGCCAATTTCCATCATTGTCAATAAATCATACTTTTTAACCTCGCTTGAAGCAAAGGTACCATTCTCTACGACATCTCGAATAATAATACCACTTTCGGCTCCGTAGTGTTTTAGAGCCGATTCATTTGCATTACACGTTCGGTATCCCAGTCGTGGCATGTGCAATAGCCTAGGCGGTGTTTCCCTCAGGTGTTTGGCTGTAATCTTTATATCCGAAGCTTTGCAGAAGCTCTGAAAACCCGTTTTTCGCATCACGTGAATTTCATCCGGTTGTTCCTCGTTCACATGTTGCACCACTGTCTTGAACATTTCGTACGAATCTTCATTGTGTAAAACGTGTTTCTGAAACCAATCGTGGATGGTAACCCGAGATATTCTACCGTCGGAACTTTTTTTAAAGCCTCCAAGGTTGTACTGCTCCCACATATTGCTAAATTTAACATCGTCAAATTCCACCTCGTCCTCGTTTAATTTGCCCATAAGGTTGCTAAGAAACATCTTCGACAACCGTTGTTTTTGTTTTTCATGGTCCAAAAACTGCTGAACTAGGGTTTCATTGTGGGAATTGTCTACCAGTTCGCTCAGCACATTCTTTACGCGATTCGAGGGGATGATAATATTGGTTTCCGTGGCTTTGATCATTTTCATGCTGTTAATTCCAATAACTTCCCCGGCTTCGTTCAGACACGGACCACCACTGTTTCCGGGTTCAATGGTAGCCGTTGTGACAATGTACTCCTGTTCATTGGCGTGTTTAATACCGGAAACTCGCCCGTCGGTGAATTGCTGGTACTCTGTTCCAAAGGGGTACCCTCTGGTGATTACACGTGGTGCCTTCAGGTGATCAAATTGTGTCGGATGAACTTTATCCGAGTCCCCCATAGAAAGGGTAGGAAATTCTTTGGGGTTGTTTTCCTTGTAAGTATCTTGCATGATTTTGCTCACCTGGGACCAACCAGATTCGTCGAGCTTGCACACCGCCAGATCGAGATCCGTACTAATCCCTACCGGGTACGCTCGAATATTTGTCGTGTGTCTAGCGGGTAGTCTAATAAATACAGCTTTGGCGCCGTTAACAACGTGGGCGTTTGTCATAATAACAATTTCACCGTTTACTTTATGAAACCAGCCACTGCCAGCTGCCATTCCACTATAACCGGTTCCACGGCGAGTCTTTACGATAAATTGACATACAGAGTTTAAATGAGCCATCTTTTATATATTAATTTAATTATATATACTATTTATTTTTTAATGTATTCCATGGCTATACATCTCAAGATTAGATTTGACAGATCTCTACCACCGCATCGAACATGTTCTTTTCTTCCCCATATTAATCCGAGTTCTTTGTTGAACCGGAATTTGAATTTTTCCATTTCCTTAAATTTTACCAGCTGTAGATTTCGAGTACACAGGATCTGTGTATTGTTTACACTTTCCAGATAATTAAGATAGTCTGTTTTTGATTCGCTAAGGAGGTCCATTTCTGCCATGGGGCGGTCGTCGAAACAGTTATAAATGGTACCATTCGTCCGCGAATATAAAAAATCTACATATTCCTGTAGGTATCCGTCCCAGATCCCACTGTCCGATTTTATCATATTGTATACATTGTCAATTTCACGCGAGTTTACAACCGTAAATAATAATAAAAGTATGTATTTCATTTGTGTATGTTTTATCTATTTTTATAGGCATTTTTTTGTATCCCGACGTAATATTGGTTCCAATACCAATAACTCAAATACTGGTCAATCTATACGATGAATAAACGTCGCTCGTCGTCCAGTCGGAACATTCTGTTTTCTCCTTAGTATAACCACAGAAACAGCTCCCACCCGGTCTGTGAAGAAAGAAATCATACTCCGACTGTAAACATTCTTCGAAACACCCTTCAAGATCGAGGTTATCAAACACGGTGAACGCGCCGTGGGGGCAAAAACCGGTATCTATTAGACTGTATGAATAGTCGTCCACAGCTCGCTCGTAATCAATGTATCCACTTCTTTGTATCCCGACCAAATATTGGTCCCAATACCAATAACTGCGTTGAGCGTATTGATTATCATTATCCCAAACATATTCTTTTCCACTAGATGTTTTATTGTTGTAATACACAAATCCGATGTCCATGAAACACCCACTGGGCTTGTGGGGAGTATATAAAGTTCCCTTAAAGTGTTTCTGAACATGGTTGGTTGCGAATTCCTGACACTCTTCTATAGTGGTTTGGTATCTGGTATCGGGTTTACCTTTATGTTTCAGTCTGAAGTCTGAAGTTCCCCTCTGTGTAATACATCCGTAGGTGTAAGAACATTCGGTTGTATCCGGGCGATTGGTAACACAATTTATGTTTCCACTGCTAAATGCAGATCCACATGGTACACTCGTTAGGTTTTGAGAAAATGCCTTATAAAATACAGACGATTCCCAAACGGAACACCCAAATGGTACCGAACTTGAATTTGTAGTTTCAAATGAAAAGGATTGGTTGGTTGCATATTCGTTGCATTCATTCTCGTTTAAAAATGATTCTTGAAATCCAGAGTTTTGAATCATATATCGTTCTGCAAAATACACATTTTCGCCGTGATAAATACATCCATACGCCGCATTTTCATTTGCTATAGATGAATTAAACACTTTACCAATTCTATGTGCATTTTTTTGACATTCTTCTTTTGATAGCTGGTACGACGGTACCCCACTATAACGGTAACTTATTCCAGCTACGAAATAATTAACTTGGCAATCTTCTTTTTCGTAGGTATAATCGCGTGGTATTAACGAAGGACACTCTTCACCATAGCGTCTCTCACCGTAACATTTTGTACATTTGCCATTGCTAGGTACGAGTTCTGGGTTGGCGTACGCCATGGGGGTCGCCTGTATCCCTTCTCCAACGCAATCGTTGCAAGCCATTTGTCTGGTACACTCGTGGGTATACTCTCTGGTACAACTTACGTCGGTTGGGTATACTGTTCGAACGGGTTTCGTCAGTGTTCCTACCTTACCACATCCTTTTTGTTCGCCAGTCGGACCAAAGATACTCTTGAAAAACGTTCGGTTTGGCTTGCATCTCCCGGGTCTGGATGGGTCTCCTCTACGAGCTTCTACGGAAGATAATCTCTCTTCCCATCTTACCCGATATTTCCAATAACTATCATAATTCGCCCATTGTGAATAGTCCATGTACCAACTATCTCTTATTGGTACCCAATCCGGTGCCATAATATTCAATGGTATTGTTGGATTGTCTACACATACAGAAGGCTGTTCGATTATGTATTCTGCGTGCGAAGTGACCCCTCTGGTATTTCTAGGGTTGCCGGTACTGCTGTGCGCCCAGTGTTCGTTATAAGATTCTGAAACGCCATCAATAAATCCCGATTGGAATGGATCGAAATAACCTTCACAAAATTGTTGATTACCATAATCTCTATTTGAATCATCTTCCCAATAATATTTCCATTTATCTATTGTAATCCCATAAGTTTCATAATCCCTATATTCCAACCCGGTGGTACATGGCAATTGTATCCTGTCAATTATCATATCGCTAGGTAAGTCGTCGACCGTTACATTTCTCAATTCCCACCCATTGTCCGGATCATCGTACCATAGCAATATAGACCGTTCAGATTGACTTACTACCGGGGTTACGTCGGGTGCGGTTGGCTTTGTTGTTATAACGGATGTATCCCATGTCCAATTTGTACAGGTTTTGGAGGGCGCACCGGATAAACAGCTACATGACGTATCCACCGGTGTACCGGTTTCAGGCACCCCCTCAAAGTTGGAAGGTTCTTTAAATTCCCATGTCCAGGAACTACCACATACATCCCCAGGATAATCGGTCAAGGGGGTCATCCAACAATAAACATCATCGTTGGTTTTTAAACACCAAAATTTGTCATTTGTGCCGGAAAGGTACGATTTGTAAATAGCTCGTTGGTAGCTTGGAAAAACTCCGGGGGATAACGAATACAGTTCTTCCTCGGTATAATAAGGATCTATAAAATCACTAAACAAATCGTCCATTTCGCCACGGGAACCATCAAAACATACCTCTGTCCCTAGGGTAACATCGCCGATTTCATGTTTGTCAATATATAATTTGAGATTAGGGCTTTCCCTTCGCGCGAGATGATTTTTGGGGTGTTGGGTTGTATAACAACGCACTATGTTGTTTGCGCAGAAATTAGAACCCGTGGTCCAATCAACTGCAAGACCTTCGTATCCCCGATCTTTGCATAATTGGTATTCAATAGCTAGATTGCTGTAATCCATAATTGGGCTTCGTATAACGTCAACGTCAATTGAAACGTCGTCGGAACTAGTGAGTGAAGTTGAAATTATGGGTTTCATCCATGGGATCTGATATCCCTGCTTTGGGTTAGAAGCTTCCATATAATTCAATTCGTTCAAACCAGCTGCTTTGTTTTCCAAACAACATGATCTTCGACAATCCCTAGACCAATAAGCCCACTGACTACAATCTAGGGTTCCACACTGATCGGGATCATTATCATAAGCATGTCCACACGTGGTACCCTGGGATTTATAATATACCTCATTCCCCACTCTAGAACATCCTGTAGCCTTCAAGAAGTTTGAGGACACCAAGTTGTAGATTTTCCAGTAATTGTTATAAATATCACTGCATCCACTATTACTATTTCTGTTAGTACACCGACAGTCGCCATTGTTAACGTTAACTGAAATCGAGTCCCAACCATCTGCAAAACATAAATTTCCACACTCGTCCCTTAACTCATCTGTATCAGCGAAAAATTGATTAGTGTCCTTTGGAAACTTCGAAGTACAATAGTTAACTTCGTCATTATTATTTGGGTCTTCTATTATTGTAAAATTTGCTTCGTTATCATCGGTAATGGTTTGGAATGAATATCCATTTAGCTGAGCGTATGTTTCGCATTCGGTTGAGTTAATAAGTTTTTCATACGTACAATACCCCCACCCTCTATTCGTCGATTCACCAAACCCATTGTCCACTTTGGGAGGGTCGTAGTCTCCAATACTATACCGCCCCGAGTTGCAATTAGTTTCACATTGACTTGCGTTCTGTACAATGGTGGTATTATCTACATCGCCACAGTAACCGGTTTCTCGATCTGTGCGCGCCATTGAGTACATCGTTGCAGCGGTATCATAAAGAACCATTGGATGCCCAGACATCTGATACGTGGGGGTCGCAACCGCTGAAGTTAGTGTATTGGTGAAATTTGAAGCGCAATAACATTTACCATCGGTGTAAACCAATGGGTTAATTTCAACGGAACCCCGTTTGCACCATTCGCTACAATTCCAAATTTCATAGTTTGAAGTGGGGTCAATGGTCAAATAACTTGAAGATTTCGAGTAAATATAACCATCTTTTAGTTTTATCGGAATTTCATATCGTTCGTATCTATATGTAGTGCCTTTATCACCTTCGAATAATGTTCCACAATCTACATTGACACACATACATTTTCCCTCGTCTCCCAGAGAATGATAGACAAATGCGTGATCGTATTGAGTATTAGCAATACATAAATCGAGACACTCCATGATACTAATTTCTGATACTGTGTCATAAAAATCACCGGTGAATTGGTCGCCGGTCGGATATACCCATTCATCTTCACAATATCCGTGTTCCACCGGTAACATTTCCATTGTATCGAGTAATCTAAAGGTCTTTCCAGTGGTTACATTATTATCGCATGGTTCGCGTACACAATAACAACGGTCGTTGTTCTCTTCAACAGCTATTGCATTGTACCCGTGTTCAACGCATAATTCGTAACAGTTTCGTTTTTCCAATAGAGTAGTGGCGATATAGAAGTCTTCACCGTAATTTACTCCGGTAACTGGGTAAGCCCAGTCATCATCGCAATAACTATCTGCTACCTCTTTGATTCCAACATCTACCCAATAAACTTTATTGTTGTGAACCGCACATGTCGATCCACTCTCTATATCTCCAAATTCAAACGTTAAGCTATTGTTTGAAGCGTATTGTTTGCATTCGCGCAATGTAAGAAACTTATCCGTAATCGATGAGCTATTGGTTTCTTCAATCGAAATAGTCTCATTTCCAAATTTATATAATTCTTCGGTTGGTGTATAACCATATGGTACGTCAGAAGCGCCCGGACTACACTTTGTTTTGTCTATAATTTCGTAGGTATTCAACCCAGTGGTGTAATCCCAGCTATTACATTTATCAACACCCATGAAATCGAGTATATCGCTCACTATGTATTTGTGGTCAAACTCATAGCAATTGCATTGCCCTGGTTTCCATGCCATATAATCCGATGTTTTATAACATCTCTGTGCACATTCGTCTACGGTTAAATTGGCTACCATGTTGTAGATTTTCCACAAATTGTTTATATAAGTATCATTGCATCCACTATTTCTGCTAGTACACCGACAGTCGCCATTGTTAACGTTAACTGAAATCGAGTCATAACCATCTGCGAAACATAAATTTGCACACTCGTCCCTTAACTCATCTGTAGTAGCGAAAAATTGACTAGTGCCCTTTGCAAACTTCGTAGTACAATAGTAACCTTCGTCAATATTATTTGGGTCTTCTACTGGTATAAATATAGGACTACCGAGCGGGTGCACATCCGGGTCGTTACAAATTCCATCGAAGAATAACCGATGTGGACAATTAATCGTTCTATAGGAGGTGATATTATCGTCTTCGATCCAATTGTGGCATGGTAATGCCGTATTTGTGTTTCCACACGTACAATTGCCACTGTCGGTCAGTGTAAAAAAGGTAGAGTTACAAGCATTGAAACACTCATCCACTGTAATTGGGGGTAAAACCACAGGACATGTTGAACCGACTACTACATCTGGACTCACACACGGTGGGGAAGGGTCGGCGTTTTGACATGTACAAATGCCGTCGGTCAGGGTAGAATCGACCGAGTTGGTAGAGTTACAAGCATTATAACACTCGTCCGATGTCATTGGGTCTAAAAACACAGGACATGTTGAATTGTCTACTACATCTGGACTCACACACGGTGGGGAAGGGTCGGCGTTTTGACATGTACAAATGCCGTCGGTCAGGGTAGAATCGACCGAGTTGGTAGAGTTACAAGCAGTGTAACACTCGTCCGCTGTCATTGGGTCTAAAAACACAGGACATGTTGAATTGTCTACTACATCTGGACTCACACACGGTGGGGAAGGGTCGGCGTTTTGACATGTACAACCGTCGTAGGTGGTCAATCTATACGATGAATAAACGTCGCTCTCCCTCCAGTCGGAACATTCTGTTTTCTCCTTAGTATAACCACAGAAACAGCTCCCACCCGGTCTGTGAAGAAAGAAATCATACACCGACTGTAAACATTCTTCGAAACACCCTTCAAGATCGAGGTTATCAAACACGGTGTACGCGCCGTGGGGGCAAAAACCGGTATCTATTACACTGTACGCGTTTACGAGTGTCAGGGTAGAATCGATCGAGTTGGTAGAGTTACAAGCACTGTAACACTCGTCCACTGTCATTGGCGCACTCAGAGTATGTAAATATGTTTTGTCATTCACAGTATGGAAATAGGTTTCAACATTCACAGTATGTAAATATGTAATGTCATTCACAGTAATTGGATTTTCCACGCTAAAATCGGCACAATATCCAGTTCTAATGAGGTCATATTCCGGTATTTCATATACGCGACTATTGTTCCAGGGATCAGTCGATTCCGACCATACATCGCATGTTATGGCATCCTCATTACCGGGAAGATAATCGAAATGTACAACGTATGGTGTATCATCGATTCCACCGGGCAATTGTGAGATATCGTCTATTAATATCGTGGATCCTCTCGTCCCGGCACCCTCCCCTGGCATTCCTATTCCATACATGTGGGCATAACATTGTTCACCATACCAGGTATGGTTGTATTTACCACAGGTTTCCGCAAAGGTATCGTCGATTTGTCGAGCACCCATATTAAACTCAAAATTTTTCATTGTGTCTGTTCCAGAAGTGGTAGGATAGTAACTAGCCCTACATGTAGCCTGAAATGGATTATAGTACGTGATACCTGAGGTCCCGGCACTCGATGACCACCCATTGGAGGAACTTCGTGAGACCGGAATTTGACTGCTATCATCGGACCAAGGGTGGTATGCTCCGTTATAGGCATCTTGTCTACTTTCCCAAAAATCAATATTTGCATTTTGCCAAGTGTTTTCGGTACCCTTCAAAGAGGGTAATAATTCCCAGCCGCAATAGTTGCCATTTACCTCGGTGTCTTCGGAGCCATACCAATGAGACCCCGTGTATGGAGTATGCGTACCACCATAACACCTATACCCTGCAAATTGGGATGTTCTCATAGGTTCATTGGTACATCCTTTTAGCCAAAGTTGGGTTCGTTGGAGTGTACGATCTTCTTTCCCGCAAACCGAACAATCCGCATCTTCCTCATATTCCGATAGACTGTCCACCAAACGCGATGTTGGTTTACTTTCTTCACAGAATTCATGCGTAGAAGGAAGATCATAACACTGTTTCCACTCCGAACCATCTTTAAAATAATTTTTCAAATATTCCGGAGTACCTCCCTTTTCTTTGAACATGCTGTTGTAAAAAATATTTGTACCCGATGCATTCGGTTGATCCTCTGGATTTAGAACGGTAGGTTCCTGCTCCCCATACTTTGTTGGGTACGTATAACACTGATCTATCGAGGAAGATCCAATATCGGATGTTTTGCCCCCTGGACACGCTGTACACGGCGGTACAAACCAGTTCGTATCCGCACAATCTTCGCATGAGTTGCATCGTTTTGGCTGACTTGTATCGTCGGCAGTACAGGTTTTACACCCGTTCGCGGTAAAACACTTGGGACATGTTTGTGGAAGCACTGTCAGTACCATAGTATACTTTTGGCAATAAAAGTGCGTATAATAATCGCGCCAACATTCTGTTCCTGATAGACCGTACGAATTTGGACATTTCAAGATTGACCCTTGGTACACCTCCTTAACGGACCCCCCGGCGGGGCAGTAAGTTAATGCCCTGCAATCTTTATGATATTGAGTAAGTTGACAGCTGGAACCCGAACACGATATACTGGTACATGCCGGGTCAGGGTAATATTCATTCGGTATGAAGTTCGGAACCCAATTTCTATTACAACCTCTATAATCATTGGTTGCATAACTCACCTGTACACTATTTTCGTAATATCCTTCGCATGCTTCTGATTGAATAAACTCAATAAAATCGCCACATCGATTACAATCATTTTCAAATATTTTTTGTGGGTAAACCCCCCCACATTTATCACAATTTTCTTGTAAGAAGGAACAATGCGTTGTTCTACCGTTGTCCAAAGTTGGTTCCCAATCGATAAAGCTATTGCCGTCCAAATATTGACCATGTGGACACATAGAACAGAAGGTATTCACCGATTCGCTAGTATCCGAAAATTTATAGGTTTTGAAATTACGTTGAAGTGTCATTCCTGTATTACCGTAATCCACCGGTACATAATTGTAAATATTATACGAGCTTACCCAGTCTTCCGTTGTCCCACTATTCTTCCTAACACAATAACATTCCTGATTCGTAGTACCAACAGCAATAGCATCCCATATATCACCGTATTTATAAATTAGTGTTTTACACATACTAAAACACACCAATTTTCCCGCCTCATCGTACACCATGTACGCGGTGCCGTCGCTCCTCCTTCCTGTATCAGGATAAGCCCACGATTGATAACCTCCGGAGGCAACATCTGTGTCGAGTACAATCTCTTCAATATTTTGGGGTGGTATGACCACATCATCTCCTGTTAATAATTTCTGTAACATTGTTAGCCCAAAAATATCGGAGATATCAGTATACGCTGGTAAATTTTGATCGGTTGGACACGGTTCGTTGACGCACCAACAATGCCTGTAGTTTCCACTGTAACTATTTGTCCATGCAATATGGTCGCGTCCATAATTTTTACATTTATCATAACATTGAAGCATCTCAGTATTGGACAAGAAATCTGTATAACTAAACTCATTCATTACTTTTTCGTAGCTTCTCCAACAGAATTCGTTTTTATAGGTCTTGTAACCAAAACTTTCGCCCGGCGGCACAACACTCATCTGGACGCACATGGTGTCGCCAACGAGACATGGCATCGTATTTGAAGAGCTCGTGGTGTACTGGATATCACCGTCATAAGCACGCCAGCACCCTCTCGGGGCACTGTTCGTCGTACTGACAGGTCCCTCCCATTTACCGATTGATTCTCCGTACGCTTTACAGGCTGCCTGGTCAAGATCTAGGGTTGGAGACCCCTCGGCTGTTGCGACAATTCTTGCTTCATACGGTACCCAATTATTACAATCCAATTCCCAAAGACGGGTGGAATAATCTGCAAAAGTCGTTGGGTCAATGTTGCAAGTTGTCGTTCGAATGCATTCGTAAGTTGTCATATCATACGTAACAAACCTGGCTCCCTCCCGATGCGCCATACTGATACATTCAGTCCACCCGTCGGCGCTTACTGTGCTGGTCTGCCCAACCGAGTCGGGTAGACACTTGGTATTGTGAGACTTAATAGAAACAGAGTTAGAACCACTGTGTCCACAGTAACATGTTTTGTCTTCCTCATTGTGGATATAATACTCGCCGTACGCCCGTGCATTTTCAGCGGTGGCGCAAAGATTTCCACATTCCTCGGCGGTTTTATCCGTATGCTGTACAGAAGCCGCGGCGTAATCGGCGCAATACCCGTCTTCAAGATAGCGTGTTCCGTCTCCAGCGACGCGTTCTGTTTTATATTCCGTGAAACTAGTATCCCATTGATCCAGTTTAGTCCACGTTTGGAAGCCAGAGCGGGGACCGATGGTACATGTACTCGCGGTAAAGATCACACACCAACAATCCATCATGTTATTTACACTAATTTGACAATTTCCTCCAACTGAAAAATGGTTGCAATCGTCGTCGTATTTACATTTATTTTGACAATGGTCTACCGTGGAGTCCAACCCATAACCATTATAATCATGCCATGTTTTTCCCTCATTACAGTACCCATCAACCGGTTCACTCCAAACGGTGTCCGCGTACTTAATACAACCCGTGGAGTCGAAGCGGTCGTACCCCCACGTATTTATACAGTAACTTCTGTCAGTCGTCCCCCTACAATGGCATTTTTGTGTTTGTGCCTGATATTTAAAATACGCATTGTTGCTCTCCACGGAACATACCAGTGCACACTCGTCCGCATTCGCTGTGATTGTCTCGTAATCTACGGTAAAAGACGTACAATATCCCAATTCTACACCTGCGGCTTCCCATCCATATGGTCTACCATTGTCCGGTGAAATCAAAGTTGGACCCTTTGTATTATCCATACAAAGTCCGTTAGCCTCGAATTCCATCCGAGACTTATTCATTCCGTGTCCGTAATCTGTAGGTGCTCCTGGGATTGGGTATGAACCCTTTGGACACGTGTACGTTTCCGGTTGTAAAATTATTCTATCGTTTGCATCCATAATAATTGGTGAATAATTTCCAAATACTATGTTTTCTTTGAATTCGCCGTCGTAATAAAACCTCCCAGAATATATTAAACTATCCTTTGAAACGGCTACACCGTTTGTCTCATATTGTGTGGAATCTTTAAAGGTACATGCAATACTCTGTGTATTGGGATGAGAACAATACTTAAACGTATTCATCACTTTGCTTAGGTCAAAATATTCGGTTTCCCCCTGTTCACATGTCAGTGTCCCGGCGCAATCCGAGTCTGTTGCGCATGGACCTACCCCCATATGACACGGATATCTCTCGGAACATTCATCCCTTATATTTCTAATCTCGAGTTCAAAGACGTACGACAAGTGTAAATCCGATGGAACACATGTACCGAATAGTTTACAGTTGTCGTTTCCATATGCGCTGACGGTGAAATAGTTACAATTAGTTTGATTCGAACACTTTTCGGAACATTGGTCAACAGAAAAATCCCAATTAGTTAATGAGACACTGTGAGTCTCAATCGGCGAACTACAAGTTTTGTGGGTGTGAATATTTTTGTAAATGTTGTTTTTTGCACCGTAATGTGAATAGGAAGTTGTACTTCTGTCCAGTACCATAAGTTTATCGAGTACAATTTCTCTGTATGTACCAAATACCTCCTTATTGTCAAACGATAAAACATAGTCCTCAAGATATGGTAACCGTTCTGTATTTTGCGCACGGTTTGGGTATTCGACACACCTTGGATTTGTTATTATAATGTCAGTACCATTAACAGCTTTTGCAAAACAACTCTCTCCAAACATTTCCAAATATGTCGTTGTTCGTATAATTTCGGGGATTAAATATCTCTGACCTGTACTTACGCACCTGGTATTTCCTGTACACCCGTAGGGTGTTTGCAGATTAACAAACGGTGCTGTTGAATCTGGGTGACATGTGCAACTCAGTCCCGCCCATTCGTCTTCACATTGACATTGGTTTTCCATCGTAAATCGGTTGGAAACGCACTCTCCTCTGTTCATACAGACACTGAAAAATGCATTGTTATCCAACCAATCCGACGGTATTATACCTGGACAGCTGTCGCACCAGAAGGATGCATCCAATTCGTTCGTGCTGCCTACGTCGTACTGCTGTGTTATTTTTATCTCGTTGATTTGTTCTTGGGGTTTGCTATTCCAATCCAACATTTTCGTAACTTTGAATCCAACTGGACAGCACTGGAATTCCCATAATCCATCCTTCTGACTACTACAAGTACATTTCGCGTCAATTTCATCGGATGGTTTGCCGGTGCATGTTCCACCCAATAAGCATTTCTGGCATAATACGGAACAATCTTTACCTGAAAATCCTTCTTCGCAACGACTACAATCGTCGGAGTCATAATGTGGACATACATCCTTTCCCAGGTAAAAAATATCTTCCAACGGTGAACAATCCCGTCTTTTCGTCGTTGTCAATTGTTGGTAATTGTCTCTGGTCTCTACCGTGTATTCCTCGACGTATTTTGGTTCATGTTCCTTTTCCCATAAGGCGTTGTACGTAATTTTTGTATTGCTTATATATCCCATAATAAGAACGTACTCGTATCCAGCCTGAAATATACCACGGCAATAATTGTTGACGGCAATTTTAGAAATATCGTCCAGCTTACAACACTCTAGTGAAGCCCGTTCAATCGTGTTATATCTATCACCCTCTATACCCTGGTTGGATTCAATAGAACCCATAAATACTGTGGTACATTTGCCACCGGTCGGTTTAGAGGATTGGTTGCACGAACAATCCGCAGGTTGGTACAATTCCCTTTCTAAAATACTTCCATATAAACATGCACCATTTCCATTGCACATATTCGAAGGACCACCGGGGCATTCTTTGAGACATTGTTCGTTACCGTATGCCGTAAGACATGATTCACAAATGACATTTCCCCAAAACCCAACCGTATCGTCGTTAAAACAATCGCACACCGCGCATGACAACTCCTTCGTACTTTGTATTGAACAAAGGGTCTCTATTTTGCGTTCGTGTATCGTATCAATATCGGAATAAAACTCAGTTTTTATCATTGGATTCTGTCCCGGTGTCTGACAATTACCGGTTAGTATATCCTGATATTCACCAGCCGAACAATTTTCATTGTACTTTTTCAAACCAGTTAATAGAGAATATTGAATATTCTGGTCCATGTTTGCTATTTTCCTGGTGATGCATACCTTTTCTGCCGATTCGTTGTAGAATTCCCATCGTCCTGGTTCTACACAGGTTCCATTGTTTCTATCGGGAACTCGAAACATTCTCACGGTTGCATTGGTGTTTTCAGGAAATTCAATTTCGATTTGATCTGTACATATTGGTTTTGTTTCTATTGGTACATTGAATTCAGATTCTTCATTGTGGTATTTTACGGTAACATTGTTTGGCATTGGTTGGAATCCACATTTTGTACACCGACAATTTGTACTTGCATTCGAATCAAAGCACGATTTACATGTTGCACACTCTGTCGGAACCAAGCACGATTTGCATTCCGTTTTATCATACGTATTCGATGTAATAACTACTGTTACAACCGGGTCACCATTTGGGTCTATTTGTGGCGTTCCATCGTCATACAAAACCGGTGTTTCGACAGTGGTAAATTCTGTATATGAACCTATTGTAATGCTTCCACAAAGTTGACAATTGCTTTCCACCGTGTCACCGGAATTGCAACCGCACTTCTCACAATTACGAGTATATGTTACAAGACCTATATCACATATTTCTTCTTCGCACGATGCTGCCGAAGGAGGCACGTCTGAACAGTCTAGTGGTATAGGTTCAAATATAATGTTGTGTATACAATGGCTGTCGTCCATAGTAAGAACACTGTTTCCATACTCATACGTAGTTACAAAATTCACTTCTTCGGATGCTTGAGTAAAATTCTGATCGTTTAATTCGGCGTATAGCATACAATCCACCTTTCTAGCATCGTGTTTACATTTTTCGACTACGCCCGGGAAAATAAAATTTTCGTATTTGAGCGAGGCGAATTGACAAGTTCCGTGTCCATTGCACACATTTCTGTCCCCTTTTTCGAACCCAGGACATTTGAATTCACAGTCTAAACCGATATAGCCCAATTCACACGCACATTCGCCCGCCAGATCACACTTTCCATGACCACTACATATGGTAGACATATCTTTCTTTTCTTCGTCGTATCCCCGGCAGGTGAATTGGCAACCATCACCTCGGTAACCAGTTCTATCCAAAGAACTGACCTCAATCTTTGAATTTATCACCTGTACCCCCGGAACAACTTGAAATACCTCCTTAAACCCCCTTTCGCCTTCTCCAATTACTACCGTAGCCGGGTCGCATATACATTGACCAGTCGCGCCACAAATGCCTCTACCAGAACATGGTATTTTTGAAGTGCCGTTTGTTCCAGGACATGTGGAAGAACAGTCAAAATTATATTTCGAAGAAGTCTCGTCTAAATTACTTGCCAATGTACTGTCGCCGAATTCACATTGGTGATCTAAGCACCAATAATTCTCTGGATTGTCAATAAAATCATAGAATATAGTCTGCCATTTTTGGGTACCGTTGTAAGCCAACACTCCTGGCGAAACTTCCAATGCGCGGGTTGTAAATACTTCTTTACCTTGCATCATTCTCATCCGGAACAAGTCTTTACCCACTAAATTACCAGTGTTATAACTCCGTTCGATTTGAGTGCTATTTTTACCCCTCCAGTTAACTACGGTAAAATTGTTTATTTCCGTAAATGGAGGTAAACACGTACATACGCCCCTGGCATTGTCGCATATAGAATTTTGTCCACCCGTGTACTTTTCTTCTCCGCATTCGAAACACTCGATGTCACAACTGTTATCACCCTCTGATATAAAACATTGACACTCGCCTTCTAAAGATCTTACTTTATCAAATGCCAAAGAATCATTGTATATGTCTTTTTTACCCGTTTCTATAACCTGAAGTTGAGCCTCGGTATATACGCACTTCCCCATACTCCTACCTTCGGCACAGGCTGTACCGTCGGTTCCTACCGGACAGTGTAATTCGCATGCTTCGCCACTAATACCTTCGTATTGTTCAAAATCACACGAACATTCTACGGCGGAACATACCCCGTCTAACATGTTCTTTGAATCTTTAAGACAATAATCGTACCAATCCACTGTACACTCTGTGTCGTCTATAACCGTTTTATCACTGTAAAATATATCAAACATATCGTCACAATCCCTATAATCCACTAAATGATTGTAACACCGTTTGGGACACGCATTTTTGATCGTATCTGGGATTTGAGCTTCCAAAAGATCCTGGCATGATTGACCCCAATCGTAATCCAACGCATTGTCTATACATGTTTTATCACCGTCCATAGGGTCTACAAACTCCTGACACTTGTTGTAATCTTCCAAGACGGTATATGCAATCTGAGTATACCCATTTGTATTGTTCAAACTTATATAAAAATCACAGTATGTATCCCAATTCAATTCGTATATTTGTTCGGTAACAACATAATCTTCGTCCACGTCCAGTCGTGTATTTTCGAAATAGTTGGAACAAACTGTAAGTGGGTCCAATGTAGGTTCCAAGAGTGTCGGATATTCTATGTTTCGTTCTATATCGGAACATATTTCACGGTAGCTGACATCTAAATCACATGTCTGGTATGTACAATCGAATGGAGATACAATATCTTGTTCGGAATAGATATTTTTGTATGTAACTACAGACGAACCGGCTTGTATATGTGCCTGGGTTATAGGGTTTTGAGATAACAACTCCTTTGTTATGGTGGCACCTGTATCTTTTCGTTTCATGGTGACATGCGTAGAATTTATTTTTAATTCTATGTAATACCAGTCGTCTGGATTATAATTCCATATATTATGACAATCGATGTCAGTTATCGGACAAGATTGTAATATTTCCGCTTCATTCACCTGTATCTGCCCCTGTCTAACATATATTCGTATAGCGTCACCAAATTCTAACCTACTGCCTGTGGTTATAGTATCAGATGCTTTAAAATGAAAATGAATATACTCTGCCGGTGTAAATGTTTTCGTTTGTCCATCGGTTATAGTTTGAATGGTATCAACTATTGGACTATTATCTTTGCAATGTTTTGCCAAATTGGTTTTGTGAGTTATTTTATTGGGACAAGAAGTTTCGGGTATTGCAATGTCACAACTGTACGACGAATATGTCAATCTTTCTGACGTTCCAACCTTGCATGTACTATTTAAATCACCCATAGTGGAACAGATCGCTTTTGTTCCTTCATTAACACATGTATTCTCTGTATCGGAACACGGGTTGAAATCACATGGCGATGGGTAAGTACAAGATGGAAATTTTCTATTAATCGCCTGACACATAGTATCAATGTGGTTATGACCGGTCTCGGTAACATTTACCTTCTCCTTTTCCAGTTCTACAATTTTACAATTGGTTGGGCGATTCGTCATTGCTTCGTCGTAAGTCTTATAACTCTCGTTATAATTCTCACAAACTACAAAAAATGGGTTGTAAAAGACATTTATACTATTATCGAGGGTACCAGAACAGTTTTTGGTATCCACGATAACGCCGTCGCAAATGTATTGTTTGTTTTCTCTTACGGTAGTGATAGACGGATACCTATTTTTAATGTTTGAACACACCTGGTCCGTTATTGTATAATCGACCGTGTAAGGGAAATCGCTAAACGCCACCTCGGCATCGTCGTGTTCAATTGTAGATTCATTACTACGGTATTCTTCTGAAATCAAAAAGGGGTGGTGTTTCTTGTCGTATTCATACAAAAAATTTAATTTGTAAGATACATCCGCACCGTCTGTATAATCAACCAAGGGTTTACAGTAAGTGGGAATAGTTCTAGCTGGACAAAAACTAGATACAGATTTACATGATTCAAATAATGGTGGTTGGATTTCTTCTTGGACTTCCGTACACCAATTGAACCAATTTTCTGCCTCTAGAGCGGCATAACATGTGCTATTGGAAACACAAACTTCGGATCTCATTTTTCTGGGTCGTTGTTTCAATAATATTTCATAACAATCGTCTGTCGATTTCTGACAACCTTCTATATTATCCAGTTTATGACAGAATGGACCTTTCCTATTTGACCATGTTGCATCGCCCGATATTATCTGCTGTATTTCTAGTGCGTTTTGACACTCTAGGTCGGTCTGACAAATAAATGTCTGGTCTGTCGGAGAACGTATTGGAATTATGGTACAATTTCCCATACCATTGCATTCGGACGAACCTTCCCACGGTGGTTTCACGCATGAGAAATCACATGTTGCTCCGAAAAATTCTGGGTTTGGTGGAGGTTCCAGCGTTCCATTTACTAGTCCAGCGGCTAATTTGTCATCCCAGTCGATTCTACTATCGGCATCTACAGGATCCTGTGGGTCACATGTGCATGAATACAATGGTACATTCCCCAATTCTCTGAATTCATGTTCCATCAACTGTTGTACGTCGTTCGACCCACATTTGCCGTGACCGTTACATATTAATCCATTTTGTCCCGCGCACAAAATCTGACATTGGTCTCCTGTGTACGCTCCTTCACATAGACAGTTTCCTTCGTCCGTACAACTCCCATGACCGCTACATTGGACGCAATCATTTGTACCGTCACATTCCTCTGGTATATCACCGCTCGGTATACAGAATTTACCACATGCTTGGGGGCTAGATAAATCCAATGGATACCAGTGTTCGTCACACTCTGTACAAAACGAATCGTCGGAAACGTGCAGTAGATCACATGAACATAGTTTTTCACCCGGTACTCCATAGTCGTGGTTACAAACCCCGTGATGATTGCAGGTGGAAGGTTCGCACGTGTTTTCACATGGAACTACATATCCTGGAGGGGGTCCATATTCTTCGTAAACATATTGTTTGGGAAAATAATTAATTTCACATTCGCCGCAATTCATCTCGGGATCATAGAATGATGTGAAATCATTTACCAACCCATCGGAGAGTAAACGCTGTGTCGTATCCAAATTGCAGGTGCATTGGACTTGGTTATTTTCTACTAGACATGTTCCGTGACCAAAACAACCAAAATCATTTTCTACAGTAAAAGACCCATTCTTTTTAAGATGTGGATCACAGAACATGTCACAATTTTCACCGTGCCAATTTGTTTCGCAATCTAGACATTTTCCACCCGAATTATGACCGAAACAATCGCAAATCTCCTGATCGTTGCATTCGCCCTTGAGGTTACATGTCAATTCGTCCGAACATTTACATGACGGTAATGACCACTTAACATTCGTATCACAGCTACATACGCCAAGATCGTCACATGTTCCATGTCCATTGCAGGGTACAATATCACCAGGGCATTCTAGTTCACATGCATTTCCTCTATATTTGTCTAGACATTCGCATGTAGCCGTATTATTTGTTAAATCAACATTGCATATACCATTACCATTGCATTTTTTTCCGGTTTCTACCATTCCAGGACATGGTAAGTTGCACTCTATGCCATTCCATCCGTCTTCGCATACACACCCGGGGGTATTACCGTATAATTCACAGGCTCCGTGCCCAGAACACATAGGAGTACCGGGACATGTGTGGAAACATTCCAACCGTCCTTTATCAAACCAATCCTTGTCGCACTCACATTCTCCGTTTTCACATGTCCCATGACCGTGGCACAAACTACACTTTCCACCAGCGTCTCGTAGAGTATTGCATACACTGTTGTTATTGTTATACTCTAAATCCGCATAACAAATCTTTTCACATTTATTCCCGAAAAAATCTGGTTTACAGTCACTCTTGCACTCGTCGTCTATCGCGTCTATCGTATTACATATTTCACATAAAAACCCAAATCGTTTGGTCTGAGATGGACACCTACATCCATAGTTTGATTCAAAATATGGAGTTGTTGGGTCGGTGGAACATATACCATGTTCGCAAATGCACTCCGAACAAAATGTACCATTAAATGGAGTGCCATCGCACCTACACTTCCCCTGAATGAATGAAGTGCCGTGTTGGCATGGGATTAACATTGTATCGAGGTGGTCAATTCCCTTTTCCACTACAAACATGGTCAAAAACAGAATTGCAAATCCAATTAATACAAAAACACTGTATTGAATATATAGTTTTAATAACATTTATATTATAAGTATACGTATATATAGTTCGAAATATAAAATTACACACCTATTTTTCCGAATCATTACGCAAGTATTCTATTGAATCTTTCCACTTGGAATCAGAATAATGCTCCATTGCAACATAGAGGTAATTATTAAGAGAAAAAGCAACATATTCCCCGTGATTACGATATGTTCTGTCCGGTATTACAGTTATGAGATTTTCTCCGGTAACATCCTGGAATTGAATTTTAGAGTAATCTTTGATATCATCACATACGTGTAATTTCATGTCGTTTAATGTTTTGGTGGGGCAGAGGTGTACGTGTATTTTTTTAGCCAACCCAATATGACATATTAAAAACAATAACAAGACTCGCATTTTAGACCGTGATTTTTCTATATATACTGTATAAAAGCACACTGAAAATTTATAAATGTACAAAACGCCGTACAAATCGATGTATAGAATTCAGACCATTGAAGAAGCTCTTGAATTTGATATTCAGAAAGATCATTGCGATATGTACTTGTACCTGATCGATATTTACGATGTTTTATTGACGGCAGCCATCCAAGGGGTAACTATTCCAGATGAAAAATTAAAGCTCCAGCGTCGTAAGATACATAATTACCTGATGAAAAATTTTCATCGATTGTACTTGCCTATACCCGGACGTCTATATGGTTGGTCCCACAATATGCTTCTATATGTCATTGTTCTCACCATGGTAGAAATGCAATACAACTCTGAATATCCGGTGATACCGGAACATGTTCATCAATATTGCGTGAAGAACCGAGTCAGAATGTACCAGGATAGAGACACCAAAACGTGGAAATTACATACCTTTCTGGATATGTTGGACGTATTGTCTTTGCGATGGAAAAATCTTTTGCCGTGCCCCGAGCAAAATGAGTTGTTGGAAATTATATGGAGAATCAGCGCAAAAATGGTCATATTCATGCATTCCGAATCGGTGTTAAACATGGAAGATTACGTTGACCCCATTATTATAAAGGATGAAGTTAGTGATTACGTGCGAATGAATGTCACCGGGATTATAGCCGGGTTGTCTAGATACTACTGGTTTCACCAGACTATTTTACAGTGGACCAAATGGAAAGAAGAACCGATTGAAATACAACCTGTGACAAACTGGGAGCAGTGGATAGTGGTGGAGAAGAAACATTTGGTTACCAGACGATTTCGAGACGCCCTCTCTGATTTCTTGTGGGATATTATTATCAATTACGGGGATCACGCCATAGCAGCCCATGATCAACTTGGTGATCAGGTTAGCAATTACGCGTGTCTGTACATGCGATTTCCGGCACAGGTACCTACTGGATTATCTCGAATATGTACCTACAAGGAATACGAAGACATGGTTGCTTCCGATACAATTCGAGAAATGTTGTTTGCCAAAATGATTCATCAACATTTTAGATCAAATTACGATGTTGATTTTATGAAAATATTCACCGTGTGGGAACCGAAAATGTGGAAACACATTGAAGGAATTGAACGGTCTCCGGTCCCACTTATATTGAACATGTATTATCGATTTAGAGTATTTTACAGGGGAAAAATGTATAGGCATCCAGAAGGTACCTCCATGAAACACGCGTTTATCGTCTGGTTGACCTTATTACGTAGGGAATGCGGTGGCGTTTGCTTCAATTCCATGGATTTTAACCCTACCATAGAATCCATGTTGGACCAAAAAGAAATCGTCAACAATACCAGAGATTTAGGTATATTTTTTGATTTACAAGACGATTAAAATAGTATATATTTATTATTCATAGTATATAAATGTTATTGCGAAACTTACATATTGCGGCAGCCCTAATACATTTAGTTTCGGCAGTTTTGTCGTGGGTAATACATGTAGACATGCATTCCGACATTATTTTACCCAGACATGTATATTCCACCGACCCGGTGAAAACCGTAACTTCCTATGAAGTATGGTTGGAAACGAACCCAATGGTATGGATCAGTGTCAATGAATTAATAACCATGTTTTCTCACCTTATTGCAATTATTTATCTATTGATGCATGACAATAACGATAAATTCGAAAATCCAAGACGGGCAATTGAATACTCGATAACCGCCGCACTATTACAGTGTGCATTGCTACTTGGTGCCGGAGCCGTTCCAGCTCAAGATATCATTTATATCGTTGTATCCAATGTAGCATTGCAATTATTGAGCATTGTTATTGACAAAAGCAAAGACCGCGTTTGGCTATTGGGTATCGGGTTTCTACTATTGTTTTCACAGATGCAACTGATAGTTTTTAATTCTATTCGAATCGAGGGGATATCACTGGATTACTTTATTCTCATGGGTATTTTTTATGTCCTATTTTACGTTGCCTTTGGTGTCTTAAAGATTTACAAATTGCGCGACGAAGATGAAATATATATCCTTATGTCGGTTACATCGAAGGTAGTCCTATCGTGGATTCTTATTGGTAACATATTCGAGGGCTTTAAGGAACTGGGGGCAGATACGGTCCCAGATTACACGGATCTAGATTGGAGAGCAATTCAATTGACCATTGCTATCGCTGGAACTATAGGACTAGTATTGGGGACCTACCTAATAATGAATAGAAAGGTGGAACCACGTGTTACTACATTGAGAATGTTAAGAAGAAGAAATTCGGAATTTAAAAATCTAAGGTATTAAAGTAATTATTTTTTTTATATAAATGCCCGGTATATTTGATTCTCTAGCCATTGAAAACCATGCTTCTGAAATGGAAGAAGACGACGGGGTGGATGAGCCCTGTGATATGTTGTCAGCGGATGTAGAAATTGAATGTCCTCTCTGTAAATACAGCCAAGCCGATGCATCGGTTATAGATAGAATGAACGCCATGGAAGCCAACATGACCGGTACTACAAATTGTGAAGAAATATATCGAACGCTGGCGGCATTATACGATGTTCAAGTCAGACAGCCTTTGTTGAACCAGGGATTGGCAGCACCAGAGATTACAGTGTTTCAATTGAGGACTCACTACACCTTGCACCGATTAAACATGAGAGATATAATTTCCAAAGAAATCCTGGCGTGCAATAACATGCAAATCCATTTTAGAAAACATCAGGTGGCAACAGTAAATAGTAAAACCGGTAAGAAGAAATTGGATCCAAAGGCATTGGGTGATTGGATGAAATTATCAAAGCATAAGTTGGAATTAATCAAATATTACAACGGACCCTTAGCCAAGTTACGAAAGAAAGAAGCCGGTAGTATAAAACCCTACGAGTTTTCGTAAAATATTAAAAACATACTATATATATCACTTTAATATTAGATAATAATGATTCCATTGTCAGGACGACCAGATCCAGGATTACAAAATGCTGCTACCACTGGCTCATTACGAGGCACGGGTGGACCACGGGCTGGAAGTACAGCGCCTCCATCTTTTGGAGAATTGCGTAACCCCACGCTGACGAACTCTAAGATTACATACGATACGAATACGACAGCCTCCTTGCCATTGCTTATTAGACCATGGTCTCAAGGTTACGAACAGGGGTTTAAACAGGGTTCATTAATTTTCACCGCCGATGCCGATTGCAATGCGCAAATGTGTACAGGTGCGGATTTACCAACTTTGAATTACCTATTAGAAAATGCGAAACTCACTGATAAAGGTAGACGACTTCAGGATAAAATTCTTCCATCTCCGGGCGATCTGAATGATTTGTTGCGTAAATGGAAGTTTTTCGGTGTTATGCGCAACGATATGATGGCAAATAGCATGCTTCAAAAACTGTACAATTGCGACGTATATGGTAGAAGCATGATAGCAAATATATTTGGTAGTAAGTTAAAACGGGGCGATACTGTTGGTCTTGCCGTTGTAGCACTGGATATTCGCCCGGTATATAGTATGTTCATACAGCCAGAAGGCGCATTGTTGCCATCGCAATTGACCGGAGAACAGAAATGTGAGATTTTACAGGTCTGTGGTACGGTAAATGAAGTACCAGTTGGTCTCACCGGCGATGTAGTTCATCGTATACCATTGGGGGTTATTAGTCATGCGGTTTCCAAAGTTCCATCGGACTCATTTATCAAACGTGCCTTGCGAGAAAGAGATCAATACACACTTCTGCCACGAATTGAAGTTTTGTTAATTTAATCTATGTTAAACTAAAAAAAACACCTATTTAATACCAAAGCCTTATTTAGTAATAATTTAAAGTATGAACTTCAATCGTAGACAAAACAGAATCGCAGGACCAGGATTTCATTGCAACGTTCGTTACGATGACCAAACCATGGCTAGGGCACAATCTCAAGCCAGTTCGTGTCACCCGAAGTTGAAACTCGGAACCACCCATAGAGAAAATTTTGATGTCAAAGAACAGGAATTGTTGGTAACCAGAGCCAAATCTACAATGTACCACGATGGTTACACCCATTGTTTCAGCTTCGTGAATGGGCTACCAGATACCGCCGGCGTTGCGGGAAGCGATACGGACGCATTGGAAGAAGCAATTTTGTCATCGGTACGGTATGTCGGTGTTGCCACAACCGAATACAAACCCTCCAGAGCGTACTCTGAACAGGGTTTTGTAGCTCAAGTTGGAGGTGTTACCACCCTTATTAACGAATCCCAGGTTACTATTAAACCAGGGGATACATTGGTACTTGGTGTTAATTTGGCACTGAATCGACGCACAACTAGGGACAAAGGTATCCCCAGAGAAAAGATCCGTTTCTGTGTGAAACCGGCTTCCTTTGGAGACGCACTTATTGGCGATGCTCTGGCAGCCAGTGGATGTGGTACCTCTGTTGCCACCGCTGCCACATTGGCACCGTTAAAGAAAACGCTTACCGAGAAGAACAAAGCTCTGGCTTCGGCGAAAAAAGGTAAAGATGCGACTGCCATTGCGGCGGCGGAAACGGCTGTTAAAAAAGCCGCCAGCGATCTTACCGCGGCACAAGTTTGTCCGGGTGGAATCGGTGCACTGAAAAAGTTTCTTGCCAAACTTCAAGAAATGAACTCGAGGGTTATTGGACGTTCGTGTTCCTATGCTAGACCAGGGGATAGACTTGAAGTGGTCCTACAACCAAGGAACCCATATTAGAATTATTTATACTATAAAAGTTATTTTTTTATTTACAAATGCAAGGAGATTGTACTCTATGTAATGATACCATATTAAAATCTGCCGGTGTTCGTCCCAACATTGCAACCTTTGAATGTGGACATGAATTTCACCTATCGTGTATATTAACGTATTCTCAAGAAAACCTCAGTAAAATATGTCCCATTTGCAACGAATTTAATTCCGCTAGAATTAATTTAGGAGACGATAGGCTGATTGCCATCCAAACACTTATAGAAGCTAGACGGGCGTACAAGAACAATTCGAAGTCTGGATTTTTCAGCTGGTTTCAAGAGAAATCAATCCCAGCAATGGTCCGGTCCGGAACTTCGTTGGAATCCATGAAACTTAAAGGAATAACACCGGAGGACATAGTAGAAAATGGAATTGATTGGAATACAATGGTTGGAATATATAAAACATCGACACTTCTGAACTTTGGGTTTAAATGGCATCATATGATTACCATGGGATTTGAACCAAACCACTTTAAAACACTGAACTGGCACCAGATGACAGATGTACTCAAACTCACCGCCACCGACATGTTGAAGACCAGTATTAGTATACGCCAACTGGCTGATTTGAAATTTGACCTCGCACACTTGCATCAGATGGGGTTTCGAATGAAGGAATTTAAACAGATTGGTGGGAATTGCAAAACGATGTCACTTATCACCAAAGATCTATCTGAGATAAAGACGTATTTGAATCCATCCGGAAAAGATTGGGAAGATTTGGGATTCACCAAAGATGCTATATCCAAAAATGGGTGGAATTCAAATGATTTTACACCCTTTAGAAAATCCAGATCCATTAATGTTGTAAAAAGTGGAGGCTTTGTTTTTTAATACTATAATTATGTAATTTTTTTTATAAAATGTCAAAATGTTCTAGAGTACTGGAATTTGAATCGGTGCGACCGGATAATATAGGGACGGATGCACTATTATTAAAAACCATTGTACAATCTTTAAGTTTGAACAGTACCTATCCGGATGCAAAAGCAAACGAGTACATAGAAGCCTTAACGCCGCAATTTACAATTCCCATAATAATCGCTGGCTTATGTATCCTCGGTGTTTTTTTTATGTCGTGTGCGACATGTTTTAAATATAAAAATACCCTGGTTGGTAAACGATTTAGTAGAAATTTCTACTTAATTAATGCTGTCGCACTTTTTGTCTCGGTCGTTCTAAGCATATATTTTGCGGCATCCACTACAAATTCATTGTTAAGTGGTTCGTGTCAATTCGAAAACAGTCGTATTAAGGCAGATTTAATGGTTACGAAGCTTCACGACACTGCCGCAAATATTACAGGTTCATTGGACGATCTTGTTACTAAAGTTGTTGGTTCGTTGGGTGATACAAAACCTTCCGTGACCATGGAGGAATATACGACGAGATTAAACAATTTGTACAATTATGCGTCCAATACACCGGAGTGTTTGCTACCAGAGTGCACAGTTGTCGTTGACTTTGCCGGCACGAGACCGGGGTTATATGTTTGTTCACTGTGTTTAAATGCGGATGCCGTTAATTCAGTCTCTAGTTTTATTCAAACAAACGTCCAACCTGCCGTTGAAAAGAACGAAGAATATTTGGATCTCGTAGATGCTAATTTTGTTCAAGCCAAGGATACTATTGAAGACGGATTAAAACAAATAACCGATATACGAGTGTCTACACTATCCAAAGGTGGAGCGTGGGGTGATGCTTCGACGTTGATGATTGATACCACGTATCAAATAAACAATACGGTGTGGACACTGTTTTTTGTGTTTAGTTTTATATTTATTTCTATCTTTGTTTCGATTGATCCGTCACCCCAAATAAATTATGTCCGGTCAAATATTGTCACATGGTGCTCCTGCATAAATATTATTTCGGTCCTTGCTATCTCCGCGGTATTGTTACCACTGATTACGGTATCTACCGATATTTGTTTTGTATTGAATGATATGCCAACGAATACGGGGGATTACTACGTTGGATCACAGGATGTCGTTGAAATTGTACAGCGGTGTTTTGGAGACGGAAAATTACCGGAAAAATATATAACCGATCTTGATTTTGTAGATGTAATAGGCGATTGTCCAAATTATGACCTCGATACCATATTTGAAAATATACCCACCGGTACTTTGCGTCTCTTAGTTGATTCCATGGGTTCGTTTACTACGGCAGAAATAAACGCCCAGGGTAATGGTCAGTATCGACAGCGTATGACAGATATTATGGAGATAAAGGCACTGGCGGAGCTTACATATCAAAAAGAAGAAGAATTAAAGAATACGTTAGGTACAGCGCTTGGTAATGTACAACAGATATGTCAGGATTTAGACCCGTTATTTACGTTCGTTAAAAATAGTATATATAACTTCTCATGCTCCGCGGTAGGTAGCATTTATTACACCACGCTTAAAAGTATATGTGTGGATACATCGGATAGTATTTTATCTATGCTTTTGACAATGTTTTTGCTCGTCGCTTTTGGGATATTATTTGTTCTTGGCAGCTTTGTGTATTTTGTCACCGAAGACCAATATGCATATAGTGCGCTCAAATCCGAAGGTGAATCAGAATACCGGACACTATACAGAACGAAGAGATTTTAAAAATAAGTATAAAAACAATATAGTACCGGAAAATAACCCTATATCTATAAATGGTACCTCTAAAGTTGTAGTTTCTTCCAGGATTGGAATTTCTTCAAAATCTATGTGACTCATTTAAAATATATTCTTTTTCTTATTTATACTAGTTTCCTTTTTCATGTACGTGGATTTTAATATGTATAGATGCAATGGAATCAGCGAAATATATCCAAGGTGTAACATAGAATATATTACACTCAGAACAATAAACAAAACTACCGATAATTTGAATAAATACAACCATCGCTTGAACAACGTAAGATCGGAACACCGATTTAAGATTATACTATGAGACCATTTGTCGTTTACGCATTTTTTACATGAATGACAGTGTTTTAGATTCATGCCGGTGATTGTTTTGCACATTGGACAATATGAGCCATTACTAAAGTCCATAGGGTTCGATTGAATAAATATGGTTATGTGAAACCAAACGAACATTATATACAAAATTGATACTGTTAATCCTGCCATTTTATTAGACCAACCAAAAATAAACCCACAACTTATAAAATATATATGATACCATAATGGTAGATTTAATTTCATATAACAAACAATGTAATTATATTTATAGACCCGGATGCTGTAATCTTTTCCAACGTTGCTCCAGACCACGTTTTATGGTATCCAATTCAAGAATAGTTTCCGCGTTCCGAATCCATGGTTTTAAACACCCATTGCACAGATGTATTTTTTTCCGTTCGCCGTTGTCCATCACTTTGATAGGCGACCATGTATCATTTCCCTTTGCTACTTTGCACCATTCGCATTTCACGTTAGAATACAGTTTTCCGTGTTGCAAACAACATCCACAATACATGCCATCCTTGGTGAAATTTTCCGATGTCACATGCATAAAATTTGCACATGAAGGACATATGATGTAAAGGTTGTTATAAAATTGCAACATAATTCCCACCATATTAATTGGAACCAATTGTGATTTCGCACAATTCTTATTCTTAATATCTTTGCGTTTCTCTTTTGCGCGACGTTTGTTGTTTCGAAGTGCGTTTGCATTGGTCAATTCTTGAAGATCAACGTCCATAAAAGAGGAATATTCCGGAATCGGAATCTTGCGCTTCTTTGTATCCATCTTATCCGATCGTTTGCCGCAATATAAATTCATGGTCTGGTCGTCTATCAACACTTTGGAATGACCATAGGCATGTAAATTTACTATCTTACCACGTTCGTGTTTGGTGATAAAACCCTTGAACTGCTTGCACTGGAGACAAACGTATGTTTTACCCACGTGGTCCGGTAGTTTTTGACCATCGGGTATATCATGTTTCAACCGAAGTGCCTGACACTGTTTTAAGTACATGTGCGTCGGTAAAGTGAACAAACGGACGTTAAATTTTCTATCGAATACCTCGCACAAATCGCGAACTGCTTCAAATTCGAAACGGGTCAAAGTAGTTAAGAAGGTTTTTAAAGACCCCTTTGTACCATCGTTGATGTATGTTTCCTGGAGTTGTGTCAGTTTATTTATTTTTTTGGTGTCCATTCCGAAATATTTTAACCATTCAAACGGTGTACTCGTAGACAATTCGGTTCGTATAGACATTTGTTCCATGATACCCATGTGCTCTAAGGGGAATTCTTTCCGAATGTAGTCAATGAATTTTGAATCGTCTATTTTTTCGCATTCCTGCATAATCACGTTGCAGAACATGTGCTTGCTTGGACGAAACAAATGATGTACCTGTAGTTTGTTGATACATATCAGTTGGTGTTCAATGCCTTCAAATTGCATAAAATTGGAGGAATCTCGGATACATCGGCGGACGGTATTCATCGCTTTTGAAACACAACTTTCGAATTTGTCCCAGTAATATCGACGTGTTATTTCATCGTAAATACTGGGAATATCCCGGACACCAAATACTAGAAATTCTTTGATGACATAAAACAACAATTGTTGGTGTTCTTGTAACATCCAGGATAAAAACTCTAGTTTCGATATATTCTTTAGTTTGCGGTAAATACACAGTCGTACCATTAACGGCGGACGGTAACTACATGTTTTGTACATTCCCAACAATGAACATAACAAACAGGAGTGAATAAACTCGTATACAACCTCGTGTTTACGTGAATATTTGTTCAGGATTTCGCGCATGTTTCGTATCTGACAACGTTGAGGCAGACCCTTACTTAGTATATGCACAATAGGGTTTGTTTTACTCCGAATATCACTCCAAAAGGAACAATCCACAATGTAGTTGATTACATTGGGAATCAGACCTTCGTGGAATACATGCTTTGGTGAAGGTTCGTAGGTTATGATCGGCGCTCCGTCTCCATAGTCGGTTAATAAATGGCTATCACCGTATTGCTCCGAATCAGTCATGTAAATCATCAATGGAATATGTTGATCCATGTACAATGCCAAATAGTAATTGACATTGACGGTAATATGGGTGGATGCCATCAACTCAGATACCAACCCCATGTGATAACCCAGTGTGCAATAAATTCTGTTTTTGTCTTCCGCGATCACTAAACCGGCAGGGTTCCAACCGGATGATCTCCATTGCGAAAGGTCGAATGTTTGTACCCGATCGACGAAATTACCCACAAATAATTGCTCATATTTCGTTCCCGAAAAATGTGGGTGTAATATCTCATTGAGATCGTCGAGAAATGGGTAAATCGCCCCGCTCACTTCGACGGATGAGGGGGCGCTTGAAACAAATGCTCTTCGTTTACTTTTGGGTAAGTCATTCGCCATTGTTCATAGTACGGTATGCCATTCTTCTCTACATAACGATACGCGGAACGTTTGTGTAAGACAATAGGGTCGAGGATACCTTCCCAAACATGGCGAGATGTTACAATACAGTCGCGGAGACAGTATTCACCTTCTACATTCACAAAGTTACGATAGTCTGGGAGAATGGTGTCGCGCTTCACGCCCATGTTGTCTGCTCTCACGTTTGCCCAGGCTCTGGCGATTTCCTTCCTCTTGCACATCAGACAAAGACGTGGCTCCGTAGGTAATTCACCTGTATTTTCGTAACATTTTTGTTCGCTGGGTAGTAAGAATTCAACCAAAATAAATGCTTTGTCCTTTGCATTTGCGATCTTTAAACCTTCGCAATCGTTGCTCATAGGACATTCACGTTCCGAACCCAGGGGTGGGCGCAAACGGGATTCTTCGTACTCCCTTGAGATCGCCTGTTGGTTTGCACGGAATCGATCACGGTCGTTGAATTGATGCATGTCAAAATTCTTTTCAGGTTGGCGCTGTAACAATTGGCGGAGGAATGGGAAATCCGTGGGACGGACATGGCTGTAGTCGTTGTTTTGTGAATTCTTGTCGAAGAACCGACTCTGTGCCAGAACAAGTTCATTTTGAGGAACTTTGGATGAGAATTCACTGTCTGTAGTTAAAATCTCAGGGTATTTATCCGAAGTTACTCTCTCCATTGCAGGCGCTGTACGGATTTTGAAGGTACTGACTTCCTTCCTACCACCCCTTGGTTTTGGTTTGGTAACGCGTTTGCGCTTCTTGTCACGTTTAATTTTTCGTACTTTCTCTTCTTCTTTATCTGAATCAGAATCGCTTTCCACAGTCCGTTGACTGGTACTCGCGGTGTTCTTCTCCAGAAAAGTCCGATCGAATATCTCTTTTGCACGAGACATTTTAGTTTTACTATTTTTTTTATATAAATAAATACTTATATACTTTCTTAATTTGTTTTATTGCAATCTATTTTATTTGGTAGCTCCTCACCTATTTTTATCTACAACATGCATGTACCATTGAGACTACCAACTTTATATACTTGTATACATCTTCTCCTAACTAAATGTTAGCATTGAAATAGCAGGATCGTTGTGTCATGTTAAAAAATAGCGTTAACACAGCACCAAATAAAATACAGGTAATAT
>Ga0206683_10000133_pt1 | contig 52454 bp, 46 predicted proteins | sample M280m12015metaG_FD_155483 | JGI IMG/M metagenome (GOLD analysis project Ga0206683, IMG submission 155483) | Ammonia-oxidizing marine archaeal communities from Monterey Bay, California, United States - M2 80m 12015 | ecosystem: Environmental > Aquatic > Marine > Intertidal zone | place: USA...
CAGGAATAAAATTATTCTTCATCTCACTCATTCTATCACTGGCTTACCTAATTGGTTTTGAGCCATTCGGGTATAAATTAATAGGGCTACTCAGTGTCTCTGTTTTATTTTACTTCGCATCAAGACTTGAGGCTCGAAAAGCTGCATTATTATTCTTTCTTTTTGGATTTTTTCTGTATTGTTTTGGTTTATATTGGCTGTATATCAGCATCCATATTGTCAGCGGAGCTCCTAAGATATTGGCGCTCATTCTTATAGCAATTTTATCTGCTTACCTCTCTGTCTTTTATTCAATATTTGGTTTCATTTTTGTAAGGCTTCACAAGAGAATTCGTAATGAATGGATCTCTTTCCTTTTGATTGCTCCTTCCCTTTGGACACTATTAGAAATCATTAGAGGATACTCATTGACGGGCTTTCCTTGGTTTAGTTTGGGCTATATGGAGACCGCTAGTCTTGTCTCCAGCTGGGCACCAATTGGTGGCGTGTACTTGGTGTCATTGATTATGGCTATAATTGCATCTTCGATTCTATTGGTATTTTTAAAAAGGAGTGTGATGAGTGGCTCATTCATTATTCTGATCATAGTTTCTAGTTATTTCCTAAGCATCCATGATTGGACTGTCAGATCCAGTGAATCTTCATATAGAGTTGCTCTTGTTCAGGGGAACATAGAGCAGGATAGAAAATGGTTAAGAAGTGAATTCGAAAATACACTCACTCACTATGCTTCTAGTTTAGAGGATTTAGAAGATATTGATTTAGTGATTTGGCCAGAGGTGGCAATTCCAGCTTTGAGGAGGAATGTAGAAAGTTACTTGCAGTCTCTTGAAGCAGAAATGACAAAGAAGGGTATACGGATGTTAATTTTAGGGATTAATAGCAAAGACGATGAAGGTCAAGTTTATAATTCTATGGTTAGCTTAGGGGTAGAGAGACATAGCTACCAAAAGAGGCATCTAGTGCCTTTTGGAGAATACTTTCCTGTTACAGAAGGGATTCGTTCTTGGATGCGAACCATGAATCTTCCAAGCAGAGATATTTCCAAGGGGGATAACAAGCAAAAGTACTTTAATCTAGATAATTTAAGAATGGCGCCCTCGATATGTTATGAAGATATTTTTGGATCTGACTTACTGGATTTTTTCCCTCAGTCGAACGTAATAATCAACATCACGAACAATGCTTGGTTTGGCCAGTCAATAGCCTCTGCACAACATTTACAAATGTCTAAAATGAGAGCAATAGAGAGTGGCAGATATCTCCTCAGATCAACCAATACAGGAATCAGTGCAATCATTGACCCAAAAGGAAAGGCAAATGCAACCTCCGAGCCCTTTGAATACAATGTCATCACAGGTGATTTCTATCCGATGAAGGGTCAAACACCATATATGATTTGGGGAGATGCTTTTTCATTATTTCTCAGTATTTTCCTTATGACAATGGGAGTAATAATAGGTATGCTTCGTCTTAAAATTAAAAATGACTGATACAAAATACAATCCTAAAGAAATCGAAGATTCTGCCCAGAGCTATTGGGAGGAGCACAGAGTCTTTGAATCAATCGAAGACCAACAGAAAGAAAAATATTACTGTCTTTGTATGTTTCCATACCCTAGTGGACGCTTACATATGGGTCATGTACGAAACTATACGATTGGCGATGTTGTTTCAAGATATCAAAGAATGCAAGGCAAAAATGTTATGCAGCCAATGGGGTGGGATGCTTTTGGATTGCCTGCCGAAGGCGCAGCAATAAAAAATAATATGGCCCCATCAAAATGGACTAGGCAAAATATTGATTACATGAGGCATCAATTAAAGATGCTTGGCTTTGGATATGACTGGAGTCGCGAGCTTGCTACTTGTGATCCTGATTATTACAAATGGGAGCAATGGATGTTTACTCGTTTATTTGAGAAAGGCATAGCATACCGCAGCAGTGCGATAGTCAACTGGGATCCAGTTGAGAATACCGTCCTTGCAAATGAACAAGTCATTGATGGAAAAGGCTGGAGATCGGGAGCGACGATAGAGCGACGAAATATGCCTCAATGGTTTCTTCGAATAACAGATTACTGCGAGGAGTTACTTGAAGGTCTTGATGATCTTGACTGGCCAGAACCAGTAAAAGTAATGCAAAGGAATTGGATTGGTAGATCAGAGGGCTATGAAATAGACTTCAAAGTTCCAGACTTAGATGCCAGTATTAGTGTTTACACCACAAGAGCAGACACTCTTTTTGGTGCAACCTACCTTGCATTGGCGCCAGAGCACCCCATCGTTCAAGAAATAGCTAGCGCTGATGAGAATGTCCAACAGTTTATTGAAGAAACAAAATCACAAGCAGTATCTGAAGAGGCCTTAGAGAAGACGGAAAAGAGAGGTGTTTCCCTCGGCTTTAATGCAATAAACCCTATTAATGGTGAAGAGATTCCAGTTTGGACTGCAAATTTTGTACTTATGACTTATGGAACCGGTTCGATCATGTCTGTGCCTGCCCATGATCAGCGGGACCATGATTTTGCAAAAAAATATGATTTGCTCATTCAGCCAGTGATAAAGCCTTCCGATAAAGATTCAGATCATGATTTCAATCAAGAATCTTTTACTGGTGAAGGAATCCTTTTTAACTCTGGACAATTCGATGAAATCGATTCAGATTCTGCAAAACATCAGATAGGCGATGTGCTTTCTGATCAGAAAGCAGCTAAAAAGGTTATCAACTATCGATTAAGAGATTGGTTGATTTCTAGGCAGCGATATTGGGGAGCACCGATTCCAGTGCTTTCAAACGAGAATGGCGACCTTGTCGCAGAATCTGATGAAAATTTACCTGTTGCTTTGCCAGAGGAGGTCGAATTTGATGGTGTTCGTTCCCCACTAAAGACCATGAGCGATTTTTATCAGGTAAATGATAGAGATGTGCCATTGATTCGTGAAACAGATACGTTTGATACATTTATGGAATCTTCCTGGTATTATGCTCGATTTTGTTCCAGTGATTCCGATAAAGCCATGTTGGATGAAAGAGCCAAATATTGGCTTCCAGTTGACCTATACATTGGTGGCATTGAACATGCAATTCTGCATCTTCTCTATGCAAGGTTTTATCATAAACTCCTTAGAGATGAGGGCCTGGTTGAGGGAAATGAGCCTTTTAAAAGTCTTTTGACTCAGGGCATGGTTCTTAATGATGGCGCTAAGATGTCAAAATCACTCGGCAATACAGTCGATCCGGAAGAAATGATTCAAAATTATGGTGCCGACACAGTACGTTTATTCATGATGTTTACGGCTCCTCCAGAGCAATCATTAGAGTGGTCAGATAAAGCAATTAATGGTTCATATAGGTTTCTAAAAAAGTTGTGGAAACTCATAAAAACTCATGAAGAGTCAATAAAAGATACTGCTGCTATATCTTCAAATGATGGGTTTGATGAAAATCAAAATCAGTTAAGAAGAAAAACGCATCAAACCATCTCAAAGGTCACAGATGATTTTGGAAGAAGGTATACCTTTAATACTGCAATTGCAGCGGTCATGGAGCTGGTCAATGAAGTCTCTTCGTTTAATATCAATGGTGAATTGGATCGCCAGGTAGTCAAGGAGGCAATACAAAGTATACTCTTATTGCTCTCTCCAATTGCGCCTCATATTTGTCATCAACTTTGGTTAGATATTAATAAAGCTGAGCCAATCATTGATGCCAATTGGCCAACATTTGACCCAAGCCTTTTGAAAAGTAATACATCACTAGTGGTCATCCAGGTGAATGGCAAATTAAGATCTAAGCTTCAAGTTAGTGCTTCAATCAATGAAGATGAATTGAAATCAATGGCTTTATCCGATGAGAAGGTCATTCGTTTTATTGAAGGAAAAGAAATAAAGAAAGTTATCGTCATACCTGAAAAGTTGGTTAACATCGTAGTTTAGTGAGAAATTTTAAAAAATCATTCATCATTCTGTTTTGCCTCGTGGCATATTCATGCGGCTATCAATTGCAAGATACCTCTTCTTTAGCCGTTAAAACAGGCAAGGTTTTTATCGAGACCAATGATCCGTATTCGCCTTTCTATAAAGTTTTGAAAAATACAATGAAGATAAATAAAATCTCTTTCTCTGAAAGCAGGTCATCAGCGGATACGATCATTATTATTAATGATGCTGATTTTAAGGAAAGAGTGGTTACTGTTTCTTCTTCAAATTATCCAAAAGAATATGAAATAAATTTAGAAGTGACATGGTCTTTAACTCATCAAGATCAGATTATTATTGAGAAGGCCAAATACACAGAGATGGGGGACTATAGTTTCGATCGAAATCTTATACTGGGAAAAGTCAATGAATCGAACTTTATTAAAGAGTCACTAGCAGAGCAAGTCGTTGAGAAAATTATTTTAAGAATGAGCGAGGTAACATGATGGCAGCGCTTCATTTTATTTATTCAACCATGAATGCTGGAAAATCAACTGCGCTATTGCAAGCAAGTCATGGTTATCGTGAAAGAGGGCTCGAGACAATGGTTTTCACTTCTTAAAAAGACGATCGTTATGGCAAATCAGAGGTGGTTTCAAGAGTTGGATTGAGGTCAGCGGCTTATACCTATGATGAATCAGATAATATTTATGAGATGGTTCAAAATGAGAATGAAAAGAATAAATTGAGTTGTATTCTTATCGACGAGTCACAATTTCTTACCAAAGCTCAAGTTGAGCAATTAGGGAAAATTGTCGATGAACTGAATATTACTGTCATGGCCTTTGGGATCAGAACGGACTTTCAAGGTGAATTGTTTGAAGGAAGTAAATATTTACTGGCTTGGGCTGATCGATTAAAAGAGCTTCGTGCTGTCTGTCACTGTGGAAGTAAAGCAACCATGATTGTTCGCGTCAGCGAAGACGGCTCAATAATCAGATCAGGCGATCAAGTCGAGATTGGTGGCAATGAAAGATATCTATCTCTATGTAGGAAACACTTTTATGATGGAATTGTTAGCTCTTAGTTAGGAAATAATTCCTACAACTAGCCCTGTAAAGCAAGAGGCTAAAGTAGCTCCAATGAGAGCCTTTCCGCTAACTGAAATCAGATCAGATTTTCTTTCTGGAATCATCGTGCCAATGCCACTGAGCAAAATACCAACACTGGATAAGTTTGCAAATCCGCACAGCGCATAGAGCATAATTACTCTGCTCTTTTCTGAAAGCATTGATGGATCTATTGATGAGAGATTAATGTATGCCACGAATTCATTTAGGATAAATTTCACACCTAATAATGATCCAGCAAGCTGCATTTCAGAGGTTGGTATCCCCATACACCATGCTACTGGAGCAAACACCCATCCCGCTATCCTTTCAAGCGTAATTGGTTCATCAGAAATCATGGGTAAAAGAGCTTCTAAGCCAGTGTTTACGAGGGTAACTATCGTAATTAAAACCAATAGAAGCGCTGCGATATTAAGAGTAATTTGAAGACCGTCTTGTGTTCCGCTGGTTAATGCATCCATTGTTCCCCTGTAAAGTTTTGATTCTTCAATCTCTTTTTTCTTCTCAGTTTTTGTATCACTCGGCATCATTATGTTGGCATACATGATTGCCGCAGGAACAGAAATGATCGATGCAGTGAGAAAATGGGTTATAAGGTTTATTGTATATAGCTCTGAAAGCATGGTTACAAAAACAACCATGACTCCACCTGAAATAGTTGACATACCAACCGTCATTAAAACCAAGAGTTCATGTTTAGTCATTTTCCCAAGATACGGCCGAATCAATAAGGGTGCTTCGACTTGGCCAAAAATAATATTTGCAGTTGAGCTTAATCCGATCGGCCCCCCAACATTTAGCGGCTTCTTAAAAAGGGTAGAAATTGCTCTAATGATTACGGGTAAGATTTTCCAATGCCAAAAAATCGCAGATAAAGCAGAGACAACAATAATTAACATTAAGCCAGAAAAGATAAAGATATTGGCTACTCCAGGATCTATGACCTCAAATGGCTTTGGTGCACCTTCAGCCAAGTAACCAAAAACAAACCCCGTTCCCTTGTCTGTTGCTTCCTTTAAAGCCAAAACACCATTCGATAGAGAGTTGAATACATTGGTTATGGGCGGTACTTTTAGGAGAAGGAAAGATAATACAAACTGAAGGATGATTGCATTCAATAAATATAATAAATTTATTTTTCTAAAATTATTGGTAAACAAAACACCAAGAAGAATCAGGATGATACCGCCAAAAATAATCTGAATGATTTCCATCAAATTAGTTTACAGCAATTTAATTTCATATAAACGTTGTTGTAGAAAATCATCAGCCATGATCCCTTCTGAGTATTGATTTGGATGACCATCATCCACACAGGATTCAAGTGTTTGAATAAACCAGTCAGGATTGGGATGAAGAAAGAAAGGAATTGAAAACCTCGAACTATTTTTTGAAACATCGCTCGGTGTGTTGACCCTATGAATCACTGAGGGAAGGCGATGGTTTGTAAAACGCTCTAACATATCGCCAACATTGCACACAACTGTGCTTTGTGGTGTTTCAACAGGATGCCATTCGTCGTCTATGCATATTTCAAGCCCAGGTTTATTACCCCCAATCAAAAGCGTGATTAGGTTAATGTCTCCATGTGGACCTGATCGTTCTCCCGATTCTATTTCATAAGGCGGATAATGAATGGCCCGAAGAACACTGTTTCCCTCATTGATATGAGAATTAAAGTATTCCTTATCCAATTCAAGATAAATCGCGATTGCTTTCATTAACTCTTTTCCAAAATCATCAAAAGCTTTATAAAGTTCATTCACCGTCCTTTGGAAGTCTTCAATTTCCGAGACATAAACATTGTCAAACATATACTTCCTATAAGGATGATCTTCACTCAAATCTCTTCCGACTTGCCAGAACTCTTTAAGATCAGCATGCTTGCCACCTTTAGGCGTTTCTATTTTATAAGGTGTATAACCTCTGGCGCCTCCAAGATCTTTTTTGAGGTATTGCATCTTGAATTCTTCAGATCTTCCAAAGAATTCAGAAAAGATCTCAAGGGATTGATTCACAAGTGATTCAGAAATTGGGTGGTCATTAATGCCACAAAACCCCGTCCTTTTATGATTCTCACCAAGCTTCTTTGCAAATTCTTGAGGATTGTCATGCCAAGTTTTAAAGCTGATTGTTTCAACAATGCTCATAATCAGAGTTTTGTGGGATTTGGCGCATCTCCATAGATTCGTTCGGGGTCAAAAACTTTCTCACCGTCAGTGAACTCAAGCTGAACTTTTTGATCTTTGGAAATAATTTTTCGATAGAAGCAGCTTCTGTAACCCACATGGCAGCTTGCTCCACCCATGACTTTAACTTTAGCCCATATAGTGTCTTGATCATCATCAATCATGAGCTCATCGACGTTCTGAAAAAAGCCGCTTGTTGCACCTTTATGCCAAAGGACATGCCTGCTTCTACTGAAGTAGTGCATCTGACCAGTATCAATTGTTTTCTTAAGGGCTTCATGATTCATATAACCATGCATCAGAAGCTCTCCCGATTCGACATCTGAGGTCACAACCGGTATCAAACCATCTGCATCGAATTTAGGAGCTAACCCAGTTCCTTCTTCAACTTCCTCAATACTGACTCTTTCTTGAAACATCTTTTCTTTAATCCGTTAACTAATGACAACAGAATCTTATTAAAACATTAGGTATTATAACTTTCATAAATGCAATAAAAACCAAAAATGAAGATCAATCTCTATAATTCAAACACCAAGAGCAAGGAATTGTTTGTTCCAATCGACTCTAAGAAGGTCACAATGTATGTTTGCGGGCCTACCGTATATAGCTTTCCTCACATTGGTAATGCAAGAGGTCCTGTCATTTTTGATGTTTTAGCAAGGCTTTTGAGAAGAGAGTATGATCTCACATATGTTAGAAATATAACCGATCTAGAAGATAAGATTTATCAAGCAGCTGATGACGAGGGTGTCGGAATATCAGAAATTACTGAGCGATATACAAAAATTTATCAAGACGATATGAATGCTCTGGGAATAAAAAAACCAGATATAGAGCCGTTTGCAACAGAGCATATTGTTGAAATGATCGAAATGATTCAGGGCTTAATTGACAAAGGTCATGCATATGAGAATCAAGACCATGTATTTTTTGATATTGATACATTCTCTGACTATGGATTTCTTTCAAACCGAACAGAAGAAGATCAGATTTCAGGGACTCGAATAAAATCCTCTGAAATTAAGAAAAATCAAAGAGATTTTGTTTTGTGGAAGCCATCCACTGGAAACATTCCTGGTTGGGAAAGTCCCTGGGGGTACGGAAGACCCGGTTGGCATCTTGAATGTTCTGCAATGGCGAAGAAATATCTAGGTCAGACTTTAGATATTCATGGAGGTGGAAGTGATCTATTGTTTCCTCATCATGAAAATGAATGCGCTCAGAGCATGTGCTCTCATTCTGGAAAGCCACTGGCCAATTACTGGGTTCATAATGGTATGATCGATTTCGATAATGTAAAAATGTCTAAATCGGAGGGAAATCTTTTGCTTATTCGAGATCTTTTGCAAGAAATCAGGCCAGAAGTAATTCGTATGGCATTCTTAAGCACACACTACCGCAAGCCAATCAATTGGAACGATGCGCTGATTAATGATTCAGAGAAAAAACTTGATCGTTTATATGGATCGATAAGAAAGTTAGGACAATTATCACCAGATGAACCATCTGAGGGCGTTATTAATGCGATTGCTGATGATATCAATACGCCGAAAGCTTTGAGTGAGCTCTTCGCCATCGTAAAGAATATTAATAATGCAAAATCGGATGAAGAATCTAAGCAGCTGGCATCAATCCTTATTGGGTCTGCCAATCTATTGGGTCTAATGAATGAAAGCCCGCAGACTTGGTTTGATGATCTAAGCATCGATATGGATGAAGCATTAATTGAACGACTGCTTAGTGAAAGAGAAGAAGCAAGATCAGATAAAGATTTCCAAAAGGCAGATGAGATCCGGCAGAAAATAGAGTCACTTGGTGTATCTATTGAAGACGGTCCTAATGGACCGGTTTGGATGAAAAAATAATCAATGGAATCATTGGAAGAAATTCAACGTTCGATCTCTGAAGAGTTTGAAATCTTTGATACTTGGATGGATAAGTATGAACACATCATCGATCTTGGTAGGCAATTAGAGGTATTCCCAGAAGAGCAAATGATTGACGAAAATAAAATACATGGGTGTCAATCAAGTGTTTGGTTTCTGACTTCTAATGAGGATGGCTTATTCAAGTGCAAGGCAACCAGCGACTCCGCAATCGTTTCAGGTCTCATCTCACTATTATTGAGAATATATGACAATCAGAAACCATCTGAAATTGTGAAGCAAGAGCCAAAATTTATTTCTATGATTGGTTTAAATGAGCATCTAAGCCCAACGAGAAATAATGGTTTAAATTTAATGATAGCTAGAATCAAAAAAGATGCTGGCTCAATGATCTAGAAACGCACATGAGACGGATCATTATTTTTTATCAAAAGTTTATTTCTCCCTATATTCCGGCATCTTGCAGATATTTTCCAACGTGCTCACAATATGCAATCGATGCCATTGATCAACATGGATCGATCAAAGGGTCCATACTCATGATAATGAGAATTTTTAGATGCAATCCCTTCTTTGAAGGAGGACATGATCCAGTGCCAAAAAGATTTCAAATCTTAGGGAATTACAGAGATAATTAAGCATGGATGATCAATTGCTTAAAATTCTTAGATGCCCCTCAACCGGAAATAAGCTCATACCGATTGATGCCGATTCAATAAAGAATGTTGATTTAGATAAAGACTTAAGTTCTCAAGCAATGACCTATTTTAATGAAGGCCAAAGCAAAGCCATTTTATTAAACATTGATTCTAAAATTGCGTACCCAGTCATTGATAATATCCCTATGATTGATACCGCCTATATGATTGATATGAATGACTAACCAATTTGAAGGAAAAAAAGTCCAGCAAATGTATTTCATTCATGGAGCTGAGGATCTACTTATTCTTGAGTCTCAAGATGAGATCAGAAAATCTGCATATGCTCAGGGCTTTACTGAGCGATCTAGATTCTACTTTAATGCCAAATCAAACTGGGACGAAGTCTTTGCAGAGCTAAAGAGCCCATCTCTTTTTTCTGAAAAGAAGATTATTGAGATCAATCTGCCTTTAGGTAGGCCTGGGAAGACGGGCTCTGCTGCCTTATTGGAATTAATGGAAATTCTAATGGACGAGCATCTACTTATCCTGATTTGTGGAAAATTAGAAAAGAATGTAATCAAGACGAAATGGTTTAAGGCTTTTTCAAGCAAAGCAAAAGTTATTGAATGCAAAAAAGTTTATCTTTCACAAATGCCAGGATGGATCTCAAAGAGATTGAGGGATAAAGGCCTATCCATCGATAAAGATGCTTTGGAGATGTTTGTCGCGCTGACTGAAGGAAATCTTTTTTCTGCAATGCAGTCTATTGACCGACTCATGTTGATGGAGATTGATCAGAAAGTTACTCTTGATGATGTAAATGACTGTGTTGCGGACGGCGCTCATTTTGATCTCTTTCAATTAACCGATGCTGCTATTTCTAGCAACAGCACAAGAACTTTTAATATATTGAGACGCCTTCAGAAAGAGGGGATGCAACCTTTTGAGGTCATGAGAGTCATCAATTGGGAAATAAGAAATTTGTTTAACATAAGTCTAGATGTTTCATCTGGTAATTCCATTAAGCAGAGCATGGATCGTGCAAGAATCTGGCAGAGCAAGCAGAAACTGATTGGAAGCTTTCTCAATCGCATTAATCATCAACGTATGGAGTCAATTCTAGGTCAAGCATGTTCAGTCGATAAAGTAATTAAAGGAGCATCAGTGGGCAATCCTTGGGACGAAATAGGAAGGCTTTTATACATGATTACAAGTACACAAAGGAAGACGGCATGACAGAAAGACGCATCTTGGATCTAGCAATGTCAGTATTGGAGGACATGAAAGCAATTGATGTGCTTGCAATCGATGTTAGGGAATTGACTTCAATCAGTGATCACATGATATTTTGTACCGGAACCTCTAATCGACATGCGCGTTCAATTATTGATCGGGTAGTTAATAAAATGAAAGCAATCAGCATGCCGGTCTTGGGTATTGAAGGTTATGATTCAGGACAATGGGTTTTGATAGATCTCGGGGATGCCATTGTTCATGTGATGCTGAGTGATGTCAGAGAATTTTATAAGTTAGAAGATTTATGGAGTATCGGATCAGACTTTTCAGTCAATGAAAATTAAGATCATCAGTGTTACCGGCAAAAGAAATCAATTCAATGATGAAATTGATCGTTACATCAAGATGCTTCCGTCCTTCATGAAAGTTGAGCAGTTAGAGTTACCTATTTCAAAGAGATCAAAGCATAAAACTATCCCTCAAAATCTTGAAGATGAGTCTAAAAGAATCCTCAGCCACATTGATTCATCGGATTATTTGATTACTATGGATGAGAAAGGAAGGCAAATAGATACAGTCCAATTCTCAAAGTGGGTTAAAAAATGGATGGATGAAAGCACTCAACCAGTTTTAGTCATAGGTGGTCCGGATGGTTTGGACCAATCCATTAAGGAAAGAGCCAACGACTCTCTCTCTTTATCAAGCCTGACTTATGCACACAGCATGGTTCCTTTGATTTTGGCAGAGCAGCTTTATAGGGCTTGGTCTATTCTTGATAATAAGCCTTATCATCGTCCATAATTCATGTTCCTTTCATAATTGCTGGGTATAATTTGTCTAGATAATTCATTAACCAATAAACGATGATAAAATCCATAGTTTCAATTACATTCAAAATTACATTATCAGCAGTGTTTGTCTCGATTCTTATGTTTGGCGCTGCGATGCTTGCTTTGTCCTTTGGCAAGTCTGAGATTGAAAATCAATTGAATCAATTGGTTTCTGAAAATAAGTTGAAGATAGATGAGATTATCGAAAAAAGATTGTCTCTTGAATTTGATTACCAAGAATTAATGGTCACTTACAAAAGCGATTCAATGAATGATCTTAAGATACTTTTTTCCTTTGAGGATGCTCAGATGGCGCAAATAGATGATCCATTGCCTGTGGATATTGATGAATTTAATATTGAGATCGATCTCATACGATCTCTTATCAATCAGATACCAGTTATTACAGCGATTGTCATTGATGGCAGCGATATTCAATTCAGTCATAATGATGAGAATGGCTACATGATTAATAATGTTCCGATCAAGCAATTTAAATTACCAAAAAGGAAAGGGTTGAAGAGGCCTTCATTAGAGCTCAAATCAATTTCTGCAAAAGCAATAGATATTGAGCATCTTCAAGAGACTGTTGGTCTGAGCGATGTGATTGAGAGTGACGATGCTTCATTTAATTTGAATCTTAAATGGGATGAAGTCCCAAGGAAGCAAGAAGTATTATTTGCTGAAGGCGATATTGATCTTCTGATCATGGATGGAGTGATGAATACCAAAGAATCTGTTCCAGGAAAGGCATTATCTATTTTTAGCTTCTCGCAACTGCCAAAACGCTTTTTGCTTAATTTTGAGGATGTTTTGGATAAGGGATTGGTATTTGACTACATTAAGGGGAATGTTTTACTTAAAGATCGGACAGCATTTACTTGCAATCTTTCTCTTAACACTAAAACTGTAGACGTATTAATCATTGGCGCATCAGATCTTGAGCAGAGGACTTATGATCAGACGATGATTGTTGATCCCGATGTATCTGATATTTTAACCGGCGGAGCTGCTGTTCTAGCTGGACCTGCCGCTGCTGCATCAATGTTCCTATTATCTAAGATCTTAAGCAGATCAGAGGAGAATACATTGAGCTATTTTAATCTCACAGGCGGTTGGAAAAAACCAGTGATTGAACCCATTGAGGCCGATGAGATTGATCGTCTATTGGTAAAAGATTGCGATCAATTTCTTCCAAGTTAGCCCGATTAATTGATTGAATTGATGAAATGAAAGCAGCCGCCATTCAAATGAATTCTTCTGATCAAGTGGATTCTAATCTGTCCAAAGCCGAATCATTATTGACTCAAGCCAAAGATGCAGGTGCTGATGTATGTTTTTTGCCTGAAAATTTTGCATTCATGGGGCATCCAAAAGAATTATTAGATTCTGTAATGGAAGAGGAGGCTGGACCCATTCAAACCAGAATATCAGATATAGCCAAGGAGAAAAAAATTTGGATCATTGCGGGATCCATTCCGGTCAAAGATATAAAAACAGGAAAAGCTTTTTCACGATCAATCACTTTTAATGATGAGGGCAGAATCATTGGTTTCTATGATAAAGTCCACCTCTTTGATGTTGAAGTAAACCATAAGAAATATCATGAATCTGAAACATTCATTGCCGGTACTGAGGCAAAAATTGTTTCAACACCATGGCTCAAAGTAGGCTTGTCCATTTGTTATGATCTTAGATTCCCAGAACTCTATAGGTCAGAAGAATTCAAAGATGTTGAGGTAATCAGTATTCCATCGGCCTTCACAAAGGAAACGGGAGCGGCGCATTGGATGACTCTTCTGCAGTCAAGAGCAATTGAGAATCTTGCTTACGTTGTTGCGCCCAATCAATGGGGCGAACATTTTGGGGCTAGAAAAACTTTTGGACACTCTGTGATTATTGATCCATGGGGCAAAGTAATGGATATTAAGGAAGGCGGCGAAGGATTTGTGCTTGCAGAGATTGATATTGAAGGTCTAAAATCAATTCGCAATAAGTTTCCTGCATTAGAGCATAGAAAATTATAACAATGAACAATAACTCACATAATTCGAAAAACATTGATGAAATCGCAAGATCTGTATTGCTTGATCCTTATGGTATTGATGATTCAGATTTACAAAAAATGCTTGGGCAAGTCGTTTGTAATGGCATTGAGATGGGCGATATCTATTTTCAGAGTGCCGAGGCTGAGTCTTGGACTTTAGAAGATGGCCAGGTCAAAAGATCATCATACTCAAGTAGGCAAGGTGTGGGATTTCGGTCCATTATTGGAGAGAAGACAGGACTTGCTTACTCAGAATCTTTTAATAAAGAGTCACTGATGACTGCCGCAAAGGCTGCATCGAGTATAGCAAAGGCAGGAAAAAGCGAAACACTCCCTGTTTCTAGAAAGAATATTGAAAAACCCTACTATTTAGCCGATAACCCAATTCTATCAATTGATGATCAGAGCAAGATCGATCTTCTTAATCGACTGAATGAAAAGGCTCGATCACTGGATTCTCGAGTCAAAGAGGTAGTCGCTTCACTTGCAGGGGGCAATGGCTCTATTCTTATTATTAATCAAGACGGAAGGCTTTCGACTGACATCAGACCAATGGTTAGATTGAGTCTGAGCGTTATTGTGGAGGACAATGGCCGACTTGAACAGGGAACAAGTGGCGGCGGAGGAAGAATGAGTTATGCGTTTTTAGATGATGATCAATTGCATCAATATGCCAAAGAAGCAGTTGATCAAGCATTGATAAATTTAGAAGCTGATGAGGCGCCAGCAGGCGAGATGACAGTGGTCCTGGGCTCCGGGTGGCCCGGTGTCCTGATACATGAAGCCATCGGTCATGGATTAGAAGGGGACTTTAATCGTAAGAAAACATCTGCATTTTCCGGACTCATGGGAGAAATGGTGGCATCACCAATCTGTACTATAGTGGATGATGGAACAATACCGGATGCAAGAGGATCATTAAATATTGATGATGAAGGCAACCCAACCGAAAGAACCGTTTTGATTGAAAATGGTAAATTATGCAATTACATGCAAGATAATTTGAATGCGAAACTGATGAATGCTAAATCAACTGGAAACGGAAGACGTGAGTCATATTCATCTCAAACCATCCCAAGAATGACCAATACATTTATGTTGGCTGGTGAGCATGATCAAGGAGAAATTATTGAATCCGTCGACAAGGGACTATACGCCAAGAATTTTGGGGGTGGTCAGGTGGATATCACTTCCGGAAAGTTTGTTTTTTCTGCAAGCGAGGCTTATTTGATTGAAAAAGGTAAGCTTACTAAGCCAGTCAAAGGCGCAATGCTTATCGGTGATGGCCCATCTGCATTGCATCAGGTTTCAATGGTTGGAAATGATTTGGCTTTGGACCCAGGGGTCGGAAGCTGTGGCAAGGATGGCCAAACCGTGCCCGTCAATGTTGGCCAGCCAACAATGAGAATTGAGAAACTAACAGTTGGTGGAACAACCTGATCTAGGTTAGATCAGCTGCTAGAACCTTTTCAGCCTGTTCTTTGCGATAATTCTTTAATTTTTCAGACAAATCACTGTCATTAACAGCCATCATTGCCACAGCATAAAGAGCCGCATTGATAGCACCCGGCTTGCCTATTGCAACTGTACCGACTGGAATACCAGGAGGCATTTGAACAATTGACATCAGAGCATCCATTCCGTCAAGGCTCCCAGCGTTAAGAGGTACCCCAATGACTGGCGTTGTGGTCAAAGCCGCTACGACACCTGGAAGAGCCGCGGATAATCCAGCGCCAGCTATAAAAGCTTTCACGCGTTGATCCTCACATTCCCTTATAAAATCCTCGAGTTCTTTAGGCGTTCTGTGTGCAGACAAAACTCGACTCTCAGCCTTTACTCCAAATTGATCTAACATTTTTTGTGAGTTTGACATTACATCCCAATCAGATGAAGATCCCATTACTATTGCTACTTCTATGCTCATATTGAAACTCCAGAAAATTTTTTTACAAAGTTTAGGTAGGGTAGAATAGCATATTAAATTTTTTTTAAAAATGAGCCAAATGGAACATTTAGACATCGCATCCAATGCACTTGAATACGCCATCAAAAATGGTGCTGAAGAGGCATCAATAAAGTTTTCAACAGGCAATGGCTTTTCTGTGGTATCCCAAAATCAAGCCATCGATTTAGTTGAGCAATTCAGTGATCAGAGTTTTTCAATATCCGTATATATAGGAAAAGCCATTGGCAGCGCAAGCACCAACGACTTCTCAGAAGATCAATTGAATATGACCATTCAGAAAGCTCTAAACCTTTCTCGTTTAACCGAAAAGGATGATTGCAATGGTCTAGCTGAGAAAGACTTGATGGCAACTGAGATTAAGGATTTGGAATTGCATCAGCCATCAGGACTGACCATTAATCAGGCTCAAAAAATGGCTCTTGAATGTGAAGGCGCAGCCTTTGGTGCCAATGATCTGGTTATCAATTCTGAAGGCGCAACTGTTGGGTCATATGAGAGTCATTCCATTTATCTCAATTCACATGGCTTTGTTGGTGAAACAAAATCAACAGGCCACAATGTTAGTTGTGTTGCCATTGCTGAAAAAGATGGTCAAATGGAAATGGATTATGATTATTCCAGTACGAGAGGATTGGATGATCTTGCCGATCATATCACCATTGGTCAATCAGCAGGAAATAGGGCTGCAAGCAATCTTGGATCAAGAAAGCTTAAAACGCAGAAAGCACCTGTTTTATTTTCACCGCGTATCTCTAAGAGCCTCTTTAGTCATTTACTAAATGCCATCAGCGGGACAAGCCTCTATCGGAAATCATCCTTTTTGCTTGATAAGATTGATGAGCAGATTTTGCCTAGCTTTGTTCAGATTCACGAAAATCCTCACTTAAAGAGAGGATTTGCAAGCACCTATTATGATGCTGAAGGCGTTCAAACCAATTCCAGAAGACTGGTCGAGAATGGTCATTTAAGAGGTTATCTGCTTTCAAGTTATTCAGCCAGAAGGTTAGGGCTCAAGACCACAGCAAATGCTGGAGGACATCATAATATTATTGTTGAGAATTCAGTTGATCAAGGTCTCAATGAGATAATTAAGGATATGAAATCAGGGTTTTTAGCCACAGGTTTGATTGGTTCGGGTGTAAATATTGTCAATGGCGATTATTCCAGAGGCGCGAATGGTTTTTGGATTGAGAATGGAGAGATTGCTTATCCAGTGAATGAAGTTACGGTTGCTGGAAGTCTAACTGAGATGTTCTCTAAGATAAAAATAATTGGAAACGACCCCGAGACAGATGGCTCAGTATTTTGTGGCACAGTTCTAATCGATGATCTTATGATTGCTGGCGAGTAGTTAGACTACCCTGCGATTTGCCTGAAAGCGTTTCTGTATTTTGAGGCTGTATTATTAATGACCTCTTTCGGCAATTCAGGTCCTGGTGCTGTTTTGTCCCAATCCAGTGTTTCTAGATAGTCTCTGAGATACTGTTTGTCAAAACTTGGTGGGCTAGATCCAAGCTCATAGTTTTCGATGGCCCAAAATCTTGATGAATCTGGAGTCAGAACTTCGTCAATGAGATAAAGCTCGCCTTCATTGTCTAATCCGAATTCAAACTTTGTATCGGCGATAATGATTCCTTTTTCTCTGGCATGATTTACGCCGAAGTTATAAATGTCTATGGCGATCTGTCTCACTCGATTGGCAAGCTCTTCACCGATTAAATCAATGGTTTGTTCATAGGAAATATTTTCATCGTGCTCACCAACCTCGGCTTTGGTTGCAGGCGTATAAATTGGCTCCGGCAGTTTTTGCGCCATTTGCAGTCCTTCCTCTAGTTCAATTCCACAAACAGAGCCAGTCGCTTGATAATCCTTCCATCCAGAACCGATCAGATATCCCCTTACAACTGCTTCAATTGGAAGTGGATTTAAACGTTTTACGATCATGCTTCTCTTTTTGAAAAATTCCAACTGATCAGGATGATCAAGGAGATCAATGAGGTCGAGATCATACGTCATGTGATTTTTTACAATCGATTGTGTTTTCTTAAACCAAAATTCTGAAAGCTCTGTCAGCACTTCGCCTTTGCCAGGGATTGGGTTTGGGAGAACCACATCAAATGCAGACATCCTGTCCGTAGTCACAATAAGTAAATGATCAGAATCAACCGCATAAATGTCTCTTACTTTGCCTTTGGCTATGAGTTCAATATTTTTCAATTCTTTAGATTCCATGTCACTATTTTATGGATACCATTCGCAGTAATCAACAATCTGTTTTTTTTCTTTAAACCAAGAAATTCTCAAGCATAATAGATATCAGTAAACTGTTTATTGAAAATGACTAAGGAATTCAAAATAGCACCCTCAATTCTCTCAGCCGACTTCGCTAGGTTGGGTGAGGAGGTTGAGAATGTAATCGCTGCAGGTGCTGATTTTGTTCACTTTGATGTTATGGACAATCACTATGTGCCGAACCTTACTTTTGGGCCAGTGATTTGTGAATCTCTTAGGAACTTTGGCATTGAGGCGCCTATTGATGTTCATTTAATGGTTCAACCGGTAGATAGATTGATAGCCGATTTTGCAAAAGCCGGCGCAACATACATTACATTCCATCCAGAGGCTTCTGAGGATATTGCTTCCACTATAGAGCTTATTCGATCACATGATTGTATCCCGGGTCTTGCCATTAACCCCCCAACCCCATTGAATTATGTTGAGGAATATCTGGATCAGATAGAAATTATTACAATGATGTCTGTGAATCCAGGGTTTGGAGGGCAAAGCTTCATCCCTGAAGTGCTCGACAAACTGACCGAAACAAGAGCGATGATTGAAAATTCAGGTCGAAAAGTATTGTTGGAGATTGATGGAGGAGTAAAAGCCAATAATATAGGCGATATTGCTTCTTACGGTGCCGATGTTTTTGTTTCAGGATCTGGCATATTCGGTACAGAAAACTATCAAGAGACCATTGATGAGATGAGACAGAATTTGGCGCCTCATTTGAATCAGTAATTTTCCCAATATTTCATTGAAAAAAGCCATTTGGATGAGTAGACTACCTTCCTTTTAAAAGGATATAGAAAGTAAATAATGACAACGGTTTCAGCAAAAAAAGAAGACGTAGTACACGACTGGTACTTGGTTGATGCCAAGGGAAAGACTCTTGGTAGGCTATCAACGGAGATTGCTCGTCGTTTAAGAGGTAAGCATAAGCCTATCTACACTCCGCATGTGGATACAGGCGACTACATTGTTGTCATCAATGCATCCGGTATAAAAGTTACCGGAAATAAAATGAAAGATAAGATGTATTACAAGCACACAGGGTACATTGGTAACCTAAAATCAATGAACCTTGAAACAATGATGAATAAGAGCCCTGAAAGGGTTATTACTAAATCTGTAAGGGGCATGTTGCCAAAAACAAAACTTGGCAATGCAATGATTAAGAAACTTAAAGTTTTTGCTGGACCTGAGCATACTCATGGTTCGCAACAACCTCAAACATTGGAAATATAATGGCTACTGAAGTTCACTACGGCACAGGAAGAAGAAAACGCTCAGTCGCAAGAGTCTTCATCAAAAGAGGCAAGGGCGAAATTCAGGTAAACAAAAAGCCATTGGACGAATTCTTTGATCGTGAGACAGCACGAATGATCGTTAGGCAACCTTTAGAGCAAACAGATCTTTCAGATAAGATTGATGTCATTGCTACTGTAAGAGGTGGCGGAGGAAGCGGACAGGCTGGAGCCATTAGGCATGGGCTTAGTCGAGCTCTACTTGCTTATGATGATAATCTAAGATCAGCTTTGAGAGAGCGAGGCTTTTTAACTCGAGATGCAAGACGCGTTGAGAGAAAGAAGGTTGGATTAAAGAAAGCCCGTAAAGCGACTCAGTTCTCTAAGCGTTAAGATCAAAAGATCTCAATCATCCTTCTTTTTGCTGCAGCATCAGGCATATTGCCTATTCCGGCTTTAGAATTATCGAACATATTTTTTGATTTCGATGTTGCTGGTATAACATTGGTCACTGCATTATGAGAAAGAATATACTTCAAGAAAAATTGACCCCAAGAATCAATGCCATAATCTGAAACCCATGAGGGCAATTTTATTTTTTGTGCCTCTTTGAAAAGCTTTCCTCTCATGAATGGTCGATTAATGAGTGTGGCAATTCCATTTTCCTTGCAGAATGGCAATATTCTTTGCTCGGCCTCTCGTTCGCCCAGAGAATAATTAAATTGTGCAAAATCAATTTTTTCTGCTTTCATGATTTTAATCATTTCATCGAATGCATTGGATTTATAGTGAGTGATTCCAATGTAATCAATTCGACCTTCATCCTTAAGAGATCTAAGCGTCTTGATTTGTGTTTTCCAATCAAGAAGATTATGAACCTGAATTAAGCTGATTTTATTTGCTCTCATTTTTTGAAAGGACTCTTCAATTTGCCTCAGTCCATTTTCTTTTCCCTCAGTCCATACTTTGGTTGCAAGAAAGAAGCGATTCTTTTGTATATATTCTTCTGCGCTGATACCAATGATTTCCTCAGACATCCCGTACATGGGTGATGTGTCAATCAGACGACCACCATTTTTATAAAAAATATCTAAAATCTCTTTTCGAATATTGAGTTCACTTTCAGTTGGCTCAATATCAAAGACTCTGGAAGTGCCAAGTCCAATCACAGGTATTTCCTCTCCAGAGGAGGGGATCATCCTTTTCAGCATTGATTGATTGAATATTGATGCGCTTGATAGGCCAGGCAGAAAGGATAGTGAGCTTAGCGCTATAAAATCTCTTCGACTCAGCATCAGTTTTTTATCTTAATCTCTGGGCCTAATTCATTGCCAATGATCATCACATCGGCAGATCTTTTTGCAAATATCCCATTTGTGACGACTCCAGGAATGTTATTAATCTGACTTTCTATATCCACTGGATCAAGAATCCTCAGATTATGGACATCTAAAATTAGATTGCCATTATCAGTCACAAAGTCATGTCTAAGCTCTGGCAACCCTCCCAGTTTAGTTAATTCACGTGCAACCAATGATTTTGCCATTGGAATCACCTCAACTGGCAATGGAAATTTACCCAAGAGGTCAACGAGTTTTGAGCCATCAATGATGCACACGAATTTTCTGGATGCTTCTGCGATGATCTTCTCTCTTGTCAGTGCACCGCCACCGCCTTTTATCATATGAAAATGTTCTGTGATTTCATCTGCTCCATCGATGTATACATCTGGCGAACCGACCGAAGAGAGATCATCAACTCTAAATCCATTTTCTTCAAGCAGCTTTGTGCTGGCCTCAGAGCTTGATGTGACAGCCTCTATTTTATTTTTCACAGTTGGCAATGCTTCAATTAGGTGATTGACAGTTGAACCTGTTCCCACTCCCAATATGCAGTCATCATCTATGAAGTCTAATGATTTTAGTGCAGCTTGTTTTTTTTGCTCTTCGGGATTCATAAAACTATTTTGACATACTGATGGGTCTTTAGGAATGATAGACCTTTTTTTCTGTCACGACGCAATCAAGCGGAATGTCCCATTTGTTTGATTCAATGTGTTCCACTTTTTGAAAATCATAGGCAAGGCCAATTAAATTTGCCTGACTTAAAGAGGCATCAAGCTTAGAAAGTGCTTTGTCATAAAAGCCCGATCCCATGCCAATTCGGTTACAAGCGCGGTCAAATGCAACGAGAGGCACTAAAATAACATCAAGCGATTGAATTTGTATTTGTTCGTTTTGATTGGTATCGGGTTCATATATACCAAAACGATTTTTTATTAGTTGTGAATCGGGGTGGTAATTAAAAAATTTCAAAGAGCCCTCATGTGTAATGGGCAGGAATACTGCCTTCTCCTTCGACCACATATACTCTATGAGTTTTCTTGTATTTGGCTCATTCTGGAAAGAGTAGAATGCAGCAACATTATTCACTTCATCAAGATAATTTAGTGCGAGTAAATTTTTTACGATGATTGAGCTTTTTTCATCGACAGCAGCATGGGACATGCTCAATCTTTTTGATTTTTTTTCTTTTCTGACTGTTTCCATGCTTTATGAAGAAGATGACCCACAATACCGTGTCCCATACGTTGCTCTCAGGCCTGAGCAATAGGTGGGCTCTGACGCATTAACGTAGGCTTCCCATTCAGATGGTAATGCACAGTACTAATGCAGACGTTGATCCCTGTTTGTTTAATTAAGGGCCGAGAGGTCTTTCAATGAAACTCGAGCACCGCAGGCAATCTTCTGATCTTATTGTAGCTTTAAATCGATGCCAGAGTTAAGAGAATTTTCTACATCAAGCGATAAATTCTCAATCTTGTTTTGAATTGCATCAAGATCCATTTCAGAGTCGAATTCTGTCCTGATTTTTGAAGCCATATCGGTGTTGCCAGTAATGGCATCATTGGCAATGTTTAATGCTGCCATGACGGCTATTCTATTTACTCCAAAGGCTGTTCCTTGATCGCTGATCTTTTTCATGGCTTCGTGAACCATCGTCGCCGCTTTTATTAAATTGGCTTTTTGATCTGATGGACACTTAATGGTGAATTGTTCACCCATGATTTCAACAGAAACGGTTTCGTTCATGCGATAGGTTCTATTTCTTCAAGGCGTCGCAATACATTCTCCGCTTTGACTCTCGCTTGGTCTTTAAGCGATTCGAGAGATTGGAGAGCTTGGGTAAGCTCTTCATTCTTTTTGCTAAGTGATTGATTATCATTTGAAAGTTTTTCTTTTTCTTGGATCAGCTGACTGATTTTTATTTCCAGTTTTTCTACAGCAGCAAGAAGTTGTTTTTCTGAAACCTTATTCATAGCAATTACTATAATTTGTCCTGAGCAATCGGTCAAATCAGTATAATGATCCGTGGAGATGATTAAAAATGGATTATGACAAACTCGATGATTTAAGGAAAAGTGCCTCAATAGATATGAGTCCTCCTGAGATGCACGGGGGTATTTGTTCTCAGATCTGTTTTAAGAGCGACCATTTTGAAGAATTTATTCCTTACGAAAAATCAGATGACGAGTCCTCCGTGTCCGTTCAGATAATAGCCTATAGAAAAGCACTCCTTCGAATCATTGAAACCGATGCTAAACGACTTGAAGAGGGGGATTTGGGTTTTAAGTTGATTATTCCCGAAGAGACAAGCTCTATCCAAGAAAGGGCAGAAGCGCTTTCCATTTGGTGTCAGGGATTCATAGATGGGGTTGGCTTCCTTTTGGCGGAAAGCGATCTTAAAATTGATCAATCTGGGACCAAGGAATCATTTGAAATCATTGAAGATTTCACTCAAATCTCTACACTGGACCCGCATTCAATCAGTGAAGAGGTTGACGAAGAATTGGCACTCATGGAATTGATTGAATTTATTAGATTAAGTGTGCAAATGATTTATGATGAATTCAGAGAGATTAATGAATAAAGAATTTGAGAAAAGACGACGTCTGCTTGCTAAGTTGATTGGTAAAAACGGCATTGCTGTGATCCCGACATCTGATACAAGAGTGAGAAGCCGAGACACAGATTATCCATATAGACCGGGCAGTGACTTCTATTATTTTACAGGATTTTCAGAACCAAATGCCGTCATGATTCTTGCTCCTGGAAGTGAAGATGGAGCCTTCACCCTATGCTTGAGACAAAAAAATCCATTGAATGAAATTTGGGATGGTCACATGGAAGGACTCAATGGTGTAAAGAAGAATTTTGGTGCAGATCAGAGTTTTAATATTGAAGATTTAGAGACGATTCTTTCATCTTTTTTTATGGGCAGGCAGAAAGTATTTTTCACACTGGGGCAAGATGAAGCTTTAGATAAAGTTTTAATGAAAAGCTTTAATTCTGTGAGATCAGGACAAAGAAGAGGCGGGGTCGTTCCATCTGAGATTCAAGCATTGGAACCATTGATTCATGAAATGAGATTGATTAAATCGAAACATGAAATCGGTTTAATGAAAAAGTCAGCAAATATTTCTGTAGATGCTCATAAACGAGTCTTTAAGAATTGCAAACCCGGCGTATTTGAATATCAAATTGAGGCCGATATTATTCATGAATTTGGTAAGAATGCTGCTGTACCGGCATACACAAGCATCGTTGCTTCTGGAGAGAATGCTTGTACTCTACATTACATTAGCAACAGAGAGGAAATGAAGGCAGGTCAATTGTTACTCACAGATGCCGGCAGTGAGTATGAAATGTATGCCGCTGATATTACTCGAACCATCCCAGTTTCTGGAATTTATAGCAAGGAACAAAAAGAAATTTATGAATTGGTTTTGCAAGTTCAAAAGACTGCGATTGACAATGTGAAGCCTGGTCAGACGTTTGAAGGATTGCAATCTGGAGCAATCACAGGCCTCACTCAGGGACTGAAGAAGCTTGGACTGCTAAAGGGCCGGCTTGACCAGTTGATTAAGTCCGAAGCATACAAGGACTTTTATATGCATGGCATTGGACACTGGCTTGGGATGGATGTTCATGATGTGGGTGCATATATGGATGAAAAAGGAAAATCTAGGAAGTTTCAGCCCGGTATGGCTTTGACCATTGAACCTGGAATTTATATATCAAAGAAGAACAAAAATGTTCCAGTTGAATACAGAGGCATAGGGATCAGAATAGAAGACGATGTTCTTGTTACTAAGAGCGGTTGTGATGTTTTGACAAAGGCTTTGCCCAAAGAGATTGATGAAATCGAATCAATCATGGCTATAAATTAATCTAAGGAGTATGGAATGTCTGTTGTTGTTTGTGGTTCAGTCGCCTATGACTATTTGATGGAGTTTGATGGTGAATTTGGTGATTTTATTCTTCCTGATCAGATTCATATCTTGAGTGTTGCGTTTAATGTACCGAGACTGAGAAAAGAGTTTGGAGGCTGCGCGGGAAATATTGGATTCAATATGAAAAAGCTGGGCATGGATCCGATTATCTGCGCCACAGTGGGTAAAGATTTCGGCGATTATCGAACTTGGCTTGAGTCTAATGATATTTCGATTTCTGGTATAAAAGTAATCGAAGATATGTTCACTGCACAGTGTTTTATAACCACGGATGAGAAAAATAATCAATTAACCTCATTTCATCCTGGAGCGATGGAGGAGGGACATAACAATCCAATCCCTGATATTGAAGACATAGAAATGGTGATCCTATCTCCGGATGGAAAAGAGAGCACGATTTTACATGCAAATGAAATGCAAGATAAGGGGATACCAGTCATGTACGATCCAGGACAAGGTCTTCCAATGTTTGATAAGTCAGAAATCCTTAATTTTATTGATCAGGCCGATTGGATCATACTCAATGAATATGAGGCAAGCCTTCTCTCTGAGATCACAGGACTTGATCATGATCAGATAAAAACAAAAGTTTCAGCTATGATCGTTACCAAAGGCGGCGAGGGCTCAGATATCTTTGTCGAGGACCAAGTTATTTCTATTGAACCTATTCCTGCAGAAAACGAGGCAGATCCAACAGGATGTGGTGATGCATACCGTGCTGGATTAATCTATGGAATGATCAATGATCTCGGTTGGGAGAAGTCTGGAAAGTTAGGATCGCTCTTGGGTTCTATAAAGGTTCAGTCTCATGGCACTCAGAATCATAAACTTGAACTGGAAGATCTTCTCTCGAGACTATAGAGTCGTTTACGAAGCTTTCGTTTTTCTGCCCAAGAGTAAATGATTGGAACGATCACGAGTGAAAGAAAGGTTGAACTGATCATGCCACCCACAACTGCAATAGCCAGTGGTTGACTCAACTCAACTCCCGAGCCAATACCCAGTGCAGGCATCATCATGGCGAGTATCAATGTCAGAGAAGTCATAAGAATAGGCCTCAGTCTTCTTGGGCATGCAGCCAGTAAGGCTTCATCTATGTCAAGACCTCTTTGCCTTTCTTGATTTGTACGGTCAATCAATAAGATAGAATTTTTTGCAACAAGACCAGTCAGTAAGACAAGTCCAGTCATTGAAAATATATTTAGATCTGATCCCACTAAAAAAATTCCAAGCGTCCCTCCAATTACTGCAAGCGGCTGGGAGATCATAACGATCAATGGTTGTCTGAATGAGTTGAATTGGCTAGCAAGAACCATGTATACAAGTATCAGCCCAGTTAGGAATGCAAAGAGCATCTGATTACTGGTTCTCTTAAACTCTTTCGCTCTTGCAAAAAAACCGACTTCGTAACCCACAGGCAGAGTTTCTGCAGCAGCATCCTCTATAAGTTGTATTGCATTGCTGAGTGATGTTGTTGGGTCGCTATAAAAGTAGGCACTGTACATCCTATCCAGTCTTGTTATTTCAGATGGTCCAACTGTTTCTTTAAATGTTGCAACGGTGTCCAATCGAACCAGTTCTTTTGAAGGCGTTCTCAGATATATTTTATCCAAATCATCAATGGACATATCGTACTTACCTTTCAATCTGACTTTATACCTTTCTCCATCTCCAACCGCATCGTTAAAACGTGCAACATCAATACCGCCGGCAAAGATATTTGCTGCCTCAGCAATAAGCCTTGTTGAGAGACCCATTTCTGAGGCCAGCTCTCTGTTTATCTCCAAGCTGACCTGAGGAAGGTTTAGTTCTATGCTTGAGTCGACATCTCCCAGTTCTGGCGTTTCAGCAAGCTTATTGAGAAAGACATTGATGGATTTATTCAAGACATTAAGATCCGGTCCTGAAACTGTGAATTGCATTGCTTCACCCCTGGTTCCAGAGGCGAATGACATCGGAGCTGGAAATGCTTTAATACCGGGAATTTTATTCAGTCTTTTTCTTAGAATTGGAATGATTTCATATTGTTTGTATTCACGAATATTACTCGGTTTGAGCCTGACATAGATGACACCGATGTTCACAGCCTGACTTTCGATACCAGAACCCATAATGGTGAAATAAGACTCAATGTCTTCATAATTTTCTAATAAGCTTTCAACCACAGATAAGCGATCATTGGTGTATTCAATACCCGTGCCGACAGGTGTTTTTACTGTGATTGTAAATTGACCTTCATCTTCTTCAGGAAAGAATCCGCCACTCAATTGAGTAAAGCCCACAAAGGATAATGCAACAAATAAACCTGCATACGACAAAACCCTTTTTTTATGAGTCAAAGACCATTTGATTAATTCGCGATAACGATTTTCAATCAGAGCAAACCTTTGATTGAAAGCATTAAAAAAACGGTTTGATTCCCTTTTTGTTTTGAGAAATTTTGATGCAAGAGTAGGAGTAAGAGTCAAAGCAACAAAAGTTGAAACCAAGACTCCAGTCGAAACTACAATTCCGAATGATCTAAAGAATCGTGCGGCAATTCCTTCCATAAAAAATACCACTGTGAATAATGCTACAAGCACAAGTGTGGATGAGACTATTGGTAAAAAGACTTCATTGGCACCAATGATGCTGGCTCTAATTCGATCTTCAGGCGTATCTTCATTTAGATTCCTCTGAGCATTCTCGAGAACAACAATCGCATCATCGACAACAATCCCAATGAGCAGAAGTAGTGCAAGCATCGTCATGGTGTTCAGAGTGAGTCCAAATGCGTACATTATAAATACTGCACCAAATAGCGAGACCGGTATGGTTATACTCACAATCGCCATGCTTGAATAGCTTCTTAAAAAGATAAGAACAATGAGTGATGCAACAATGAACCCAAAGAATATATTCTGACCGAGACCGCTGATTAACTCATAGATGTAACTGCTGTCATCTGTTCCAATATCGAGAGTCATCCCTGCTGGCAAAGTAGGCTCAATGTCTGATTTGATTTTGGTTTTTACTTTCTCAATGATTTCAACTGTGTTTTCACCTCTAATCTTAGTTACCCCAATACCAATTGATGGGTCACCGTTGAATCGTCCCAAGCTTCGTAAATCCCTCACATCATCTATGACTTCAGCAATGTCTTTTACTTTGATTGCACGATTTTGATCATAAGTGATGATGATGTTTTCAATCTCCTCAACATTGTGTGATTCAAGATCAAGCTTCAATAAATCCTCTTTTCTGTTATCTATTAAAAACCCTCCAGGGAGTTTTATGTGCTCATTTCTGAAAGCCGTTACGATGTCCTGAACTGTTAGGCCAAATGCACTCATTCGATCAAAATCAAGATTGACTCTTATGTTTCGTTCTTGTTCGCCCCCAATGACCACGCTTCCGACACCGTCAATTGTTTCAAGTTTCCTTTTTACGACGTTTTTTGCATAGACACTTAAGTCTTGAAGTGTTCGATTGCCTCTTAATGCCAGCCAAATAATAGGTATTTCGCCGGTTTCAATCTTGCTGATGATAGGTGTCTTGGCTTCATCGGGTAATTCAGAATTGATTTGTCCAACCTTTGATTGAACCTCATTAAAGGCAATATCAAGATCTTTTTCTAAGAGAAACTGTATAAACACATTCGATACACCGGGTGCTGATCTGGAACGAACATCATCAATTCCAGGAATACTGTTTACTGCACCTTCAATGATATTGGTGACACTGGAATCAACCACATCAGGATTAGCACCTGGTAAAACGGTTGTAACTGAGATCAATGAAAAGTCTATGTCTGGTGAGCGGTCTATCGATATTCGATTGACCGAGATTAAACCAAACAAAACAATGATCAAGTTGATCATGACCGCAAAAACAAAACGTCTAACGGATACTTCAGGTAAGCTCATCTCAGTTTACAATCTCAATTTGTGAATCATCGGTCAGGAAACCAGCACCATCTTTGACAATCTCATCATCAAGTGTGATACCTTCTAAAATTTGAATATAGCCTTCTTTTCTTAGTCCAGTCTTGACAGGAATTTCTTTGACGGAATTGCCACTCACAAGATATACAACCTCTCCAATTGATCTTCTCACAACGCACATTTGAGGAATAACGATTGCGTTTTCGAATTTAGAGAAGACAACCGTGGCTCTTGAGCTTGCTCCTGGCATCCAAGTACCTGGATTTTCAAAATCAATAATGGTTGTTAAAGACTTATTTCGAGCATTAATATTCGGCTTAATATCCTTGATATTCGATATAACTGTTTCATCAGGATTCGCTGGTGAAGTGATACGAACTTCGAGGCCTTTTTTTAATTTAGGGCTCAAATATTCAGGAAAAGATAAATCGACTTTAAGATTCTTTGTATCAACGAGTTCATAGACAACCATCCCAGGTTGAACATAATCACCGGCATCTATGAATTTAGTTGAAACCTCGGAATCAATAGGCGCTTTTACATTGGTTTCCTCAATGAGTCTTTTTGCATTTTTCAGTTGTGCATCTGCAGCATTCATTTGTTCTTTTAGTGCATTCAATTCTGCTTTGGTTCGATCCATCATTTCTTCAGAGACAAGGTTGTCTTTAAATAGTTTCTTAGCTCGCTGAAGATCCAATTCTTGATTCACAAGCAAAGCCGATAACCTGGCGATCTCTGCTTTGGCTTGAGAGTATTGCAAATTGTATTTTTCTGCATCAATTCTAGCTAAGACATCACCAGCTTTGACTTCATCACCGACATCGGCAATGATCTCAATGACTCGTCCTGATACTTCAACGGCCAAACTAGGAGAGGATTTGCTATAAATGAGCCCCAATAGGTTTTCTTCTTCTTTCATTTCTTCAGTGCTTGGAAAGGTAGTGCTAACAGCAATCTGTGAATCTGTATTCAGTGTCCAGAAAGACAAGGGCAACATCATCGCAATGATGTTTCTTTGAAATCTAGTCATTTCTTTTTACTCCTCTAAGTAGATTAGTGGTCATTATTTTTGAAAAGTCATCATTTGAAGATGGGCCAAGACCCTTAAATACAGAATCAATCAAGTTCTGGTGAGTAATGTAAGTTAAGTTTGGTGATAGTAATTGATAAGCAAGCAATCTACTGTCTGTGTCCTCGATGATCTCCCCACCGTTTTTTGCCTGGTCTATTAAATCAACAACCTGAGATAAATTTTGCTCCATCAGCCCAACGCTTGGTATTGCAAGAGCTGGTATTGCACGAGAGGAGAGACCAAGATCAGAGAATTCCCTAGCCAGTAACTTATATTTCATTGGATCTTTAAGCATTTGATTCAGGTGTTCACTGATAAAAAACTCAATTTTTTCAATATACGTTCCAGCAATTTTTTTGGTTTTTTCTAGGATATTTTGTGTGTTTTTTTGGGCCCTGGTGAGGATTTGATTATATAGATCCTCTTTGGATGAAAAATGATGATATAAGTTTGCCTTACTCATGTTGCAAGCTTTGGCAATATTCGTCATTGAAACAGAGCCAAAACCTGAGTCAGCAAACAATTTCTCTGCCCTATTTAATATGATTTCAGTGCTTTCCATAATTAATACCTACCGATCGGTCGGTCAGTATATATAGGGGAAATAAGTTTTACAAGATTATCTGTTTAATTGAACCAGATTGGCTTCAAAGTTCACTTTATTGTCTTCAGTTTGCTCAAGCTTTATAGGTATAAAATCCAAGGCTGGTGCCAGCCATAAGGTATTAATGCGTTTTGATTTCTTAGATCGATGTGAGACTTCAATGACGTCATAAGATCCGAATGGAACTGAAATCTTTTTCCCACTGTTTAAAGACGAGATGTTGATTTCCTTGATTTCATCGCGATCTATAATTAAGTATGATTCTTTCAAGCTGTTGCGTTTTTTTTGGTGCATGATTTCAATTTGCAAGAGTATCCTGGTCAGAATATCTTCTTCTAGTTTGATATCAATTGCTCGATCTTTGTAAAAGCCATTGATCACTTTTCTGCTCCAATCGAACTCGATACGAGATTCTCTTTTATTGCGTCTTATGGTGTCGATCATTTTGTAATCGATAGGCCTTATTTTTTCATCGACGATTTCAAATGCACTTGACTCATTGATTGAGCCATTTGCAATGAGCTTCCAAAAACCCGTAGGCTCAGTTTTGAGGCTGTATGTATAGATGCCTTCTTTATTTTCGAGTTTTGCTCTTAGGGTACCGTCTGCTTGCATTAGTTTTACTGAATAGACTGCTTCATAATCATCAGGAACCGCATGCACGCCCCCATAAAAGAATAAAATAGAGGTAGAGATAATAAGTTTATACGCAGTCAAAGCTCTCATATCCTTTTTATAACATATTAATCATTCATAAAGATGAAGTTAGTTTGAAAATCTATCACGCAAGATTTTCCGAAAAATAGGCTATGAAAAAGTTTTTTTTAATATCTATAATTCTTCTTATGACTGATCAAGTAGGCGCATACATCATCGATGACCTCAGTAACCCCAATGAACGTAACTGGGTCTATTTCACTGACACCGTTATGGGGGGCGTCTCAAAGGGAAATCTAGAGTTTCGGCAAGACAAAGATGAAAGCTATTATCGGCTTACTGGTTTTGTCAGCGAGGAGAACAATGGTGGCTTTATTCAATTTGCGACCGGTATTTCAGGCATACCGAAGAAGAAATATGAAGGTATTCGGATAAAAGTGAGGGGAAATAATGAAAATTATCAGCTTCACATCAGGACTCGTCTAACACCCGCACCTTGGCAGTATTACTCCTATCAATTTTTTGCTTCTGATGAATGGCAAACCATTGATTTACCTCTGGATAGCTTTGATAAATCCAACTTTTATCAACCCAAATCATTCAATGCATCAAACATTCGATCGATTGGAGTTGTGGCAATTGGCAAAGAATATGATGCCCAAATTGATCTAGCCAGAATTGAACTTTATTGATCCGTATAAAGCCTAAAATAAAAGACAACATAGACGTATAATCATACATCCATGTATAACTATTAAAATGGAGTGTTCTAGCATGAGAAAGTATTTTCTTTTGGTGTTCTGCATATTTATTTTTTCGTCAGTTACTTCCTTTGCCAATGAAAGAACCGAAAACAATGGCAATCTAATCCTTAAAAATATTCCAATAATCCCTGAAAATATTAAGGCTGATCTCACTCAATATCAGAATGTGCGATCAGCTCCATTCAGAGGGTTTAACAATGAAGGCAATGAGATCTTCATCACAACTCGTTTTGGGAATGTGAGTCAATTGCATAGAGTCAGAAAGCAAGGCGGAGCAAGAGAGCAAATCACTTTCTTTGAGGAGCCAATCGGATCAATATCCAGAAAGCCGGGCGGCCAATTGATAGCATTCACGATGGATGCTGGTGGCACTGAGAATAACCAAATCTTTGTTTTGGATCCAAAGAATGGGTCTTCGCAAATGCTCTCCGATGGTCGATCAAGGAATGGCGGACCATTGTGGGAGAAAAATGGTTCTCGAATTGCATATCAGAGTACAAGACGCAATGGACAATCCAATGATATTTGGATGATGGATTCCAAAAATTTAGATTCAGCAGAGATGATTCTAGAATCTCCAGATGGAACTTGGTGGGGTCCAAGTGATTGGTCAAAGGATGGCAAAAAGATTTTGATTCAAAACTACATCTCAATCACGAATGCAAAAGCTTACTTATTGGACATTGAATCAAAAAAGAAAGAAATGATTCTCGGATCAGACGAGACTGAATCATACAATGCAATCTTGTCTTTTGATCGATCACAGAAGGGAGTCTTCTTTCTTACCAATGCGTTTGGCGAATTCAATCAACTGGCCCATAAAGATCTAGCTACCAATAACACCTCAATTCTTACAAAGGACATACCATGGGATATTGGCGGATTTGCCATTTCCACTGACTATAAAAGGGTAGCTTTTACAGTGAATGAGGGCGGTATGGGCTCTTTGTACCTCATGGATACCGAATCAAAGAAATACAGAAAAGTTAAAAGCATACCAATCGGTCTTATCGGTGGCATTGAGTTCAGTGAAGACGGTACAAAATTGGGTTTGACCATTAACAGTTATCAAACACCTTCCGACAGTTATGTTCTTAATCTAAAAAATAATCCTCTGCTCTATGGCGACTTAAATCGATGGACTGTTTCTGAGATTGGTGGATTGGATGTTTCTGAATTTGTCGAACCGAAGCTCATCTCATATGAAAGCTTTGACGGGAAAATGATACCGGCTTTTATTTATGCAAAAGAGTGCACAGAGCCACAACCCGTTATTGTATCCATCCATGGCGGCCCAGAGAGCCAATCAAGACCTTCGTTTAGTCAAAGGATCCAACTTTGGTCTAAGAGGCTTGGTGCAGCGGTGATCACTCCAAATGTCAGAGGAAGCGAAGGTTATGGGAAGAGTTATTTGGGTCTAGACAACGGTTTTCTTAGAGAAGATTCTGTGAAAGATATTGGAGCGCTTCTCGATTGGATAGAGAATGAACCATGTCTTGATTCTGAAAGAGTTGCAGTCATTGGCGGATCTTATGGAGGTTACATGGTGCTTGCGAGTGCAACGCATTATTCTGATCGTCTAAAAGCCGCCGTTGATATTGTCGGTATATCCAACTTCGTTACATTCTTGGAAAATACTGAGGATTATAGAAGAGACTTAAGACGAGTTGAGTACGGAGATGAGAGGGATCCAGAAATGAGGGCATTCCTCGAGTCCATCAGTCCCAACAATAACATTGAGAAAATCAATGTTCCAATACTTGTGGTTCAGGGCGAGAACGATCCCAGGGTACCGGTCACCGAGTCAGAACAAGTTGTGAAATCTCTTGAAGAGAAAGAAAAAACTGTATGGTATATGAATGCATTAAATGAAGGGCATGGATTTAGAAAAAAAGAAAACAGAGACATTTATGAACAAACCGTTATTTTATTTTTCAAAAAATACCTCTAGAAAGAAAATTGATTTAAAGACAGTTCAATGTTGCCTATCTTTTCTGTTCATTGGATTGCTAACCCAGAATGTAAGCTCATCTGAGTCAGATCCTTATCTTTGGCTCGAAGAGGTTGAAGGCAAGGCATCATTGACTTGGGTTGATGAACAGAATCAAGAAACATTCACTCGTTACACTCAATCAAATGAGTTCAATGAGCAATATGAGAGAATCAAGAGAGATCTTAATGATGAAGAAAGAATACCAAGTGCCTATTACCAGAATGGTGAAATGTATAATTTTTGGAGAGATCAAAAAAATGTCAGAGGCATTTGGAGAAAAACTTCATTTGAGTCTTATTTAGAAGATGAACCCGTTTGGGAGAATATTCTTGATATCGATCAACTCGCAAAGGATGAGGGCATCAATTGGCTATACAGAGGAGCTGATTGTCTTGCACCAGAATATAATCAGTGCCTTATCAGACTCTCCGATGGAGGAACAGATGCAGTCACAATACGTGAATTTGACCTAGAGGAGAAACAGTTTGTAAAGGATGGATTTAACACGTATCCATCAAAACAAAATGCATCCTGGATCAACAAAGATCAGATTTTGATAGGCGCTGACTTTGGCGATGCAACCATGAATGAGTCTGGTTATCCCATGCAGGTTAAGTTATGGAATCGTGGAGAGGCACTGGAAGAGGCAAAAATTTTCTTTTCAGGTTCCTATGAGAAGATATTCAATTTTCCATTTGTCAGTATCAGACCGGATGGAGAGTATTACGGAATCATTGAGGGGCCAACATTCTTTTCAAAGGTGTTGCATCTTTTTGATGGCGAAAAACTCATAAAGGTTGATCTGCCAAAGATGATTGAAATTCATGGGTTTTTTAGAGACTCGCTTATCTTAACCATTGAGGAAGACTGGGGAATCTTTAGTTCTGGATCTTTGCTCGAAATTGATGTCAATTCTGCCATGACAAATAGCATTAATGAGAGTGATGTCACAGTTATTTTTGAGCCAGATGGCAAACGTTTTATATCTGGAGTGAGCATTGGCAAGAATCAGTTGATGGTCAGCATGCTTGAAAACGTCAATGGAAAAATCACAAGATATATGAAACATAATGATCATTGGGTTTCTAAGGATATTGAGGGATTTCAGAACTCAACCATGAATATTTATGGACAAGATGTTTGGTCAGATAATTCTTTCATATCGGTCTCGAATTTTTTGGAGCCTTCAAGTATTTTTCATGCTTCTGACGACACAGATTACAAAAAAATTAAATCTAGAAAAAATTCCATCGATCCAGAAAAGTACAAAGTAGAACAAAATTTTGTTTCTTCTGCCGATGGCACTTCAATTCCATATTTTCTTCTTGCTCGGAAGGGCATAAAGCTAGATGGAAAGCATCCAACCATTCTATATGGGTATGGAGGTTTTCAAATCTCAAAACCACCAGCATATCTGGGTGGCTCGATTGCAGAATATTGGCTTGATTCAGGCGGTGTTTATGTGGTGTCAAATATTCGAGGAGGCGGTGAATTTGGGCCAGAATGGCATCAATCTGCCCTCAAAGAGAATCGCCAAAGGGCTTACGATGATTTTATTGCTATTGCCACTGATTTGATCGACAAGGGAATTACTTCTCCAGATCACCTCGGAATTGAGGGAAGATCGAATGGCGGATTGTTGGTCGGTGCAACTTTTACCCAAAGGCCTGATTTATTCAATGCAGTGATATGTGGCGTTCCATTATTGGATATGTTTCGCTATGACAAATTACTGGCTGGTGCTTCATGGGTTGACGAGTATGGAGATCCTGATAACCCTGAAGAGTGGGAGTTTATCAAAAAGTACTCGCCCTACCAGAACTTAAAAGAGGACACTCAATATCCTGAGGTATTCTTTTATACCTCTACAAAAGACGATCGTGTTCATCCTGGTCATGCGAGGAAAATGGCAAAGAAGATGACTGATATGGGTTCACCAATTGTTTATTATGAAAATACAGAAGGAGGGCATGCTGGCACTTCAAACATAGACCAGTTTTCCTTTCTCTTGGCTTTACAGCTTGCTTATTTAGAAGATAAGCTGATGAATTAATTATCGAGTTAAAATTATGGAAAAAGATTTAGATATTATTGTTTATGGGGCAACCGGATTTACTGGAAAGCTTTGTGTGGAATACCTTGCATGCCAAGAAAGATCCACAAAATGGGCAATAGCAGGAAGAAACCAAGAAAAACTGAAAAAAGTTGCCGATGAATTGTGTCCTGATGTAGAAATTCTAATTGCAGATTCAGAAGATGAAGATGCACTGGATCGATTGACCCAGAGAACAAAAGTTGTTTTGTCGACCGCAGGACCGTTTCATCGATACGGATCTAAATTGGTTGCATCTTGTGTGAAAAATAATGCTCACTATGTGGACATCACAGGTGAGAATTTTTGGGTCAAAGGACTGATTGATAAGCATCATGAAGAGGCATCAAGAAAAGGGGTTAGAATCATTCCATCTTGTGGATATGATTCGATTCCATCCGATTTAGGCAGCCTTCATTGCGTGGAATCAATGAATAAACCCATCAAGCGTATTGAAGCCTTCCATACCATGAAAGGAGAGGCATCTGGAGGAACTTTGGAGACGATGTTTTCTCTTGCCGATCTTGATTTAGGCAAGTCCTTATTTGATCCCTTTCTACTCAATCCCGAAGGCACGGTTTCTGATGATCAAAAAAAGTTGAGCAAAGATAAAACAGGTGTACTTGAGCAAGACGCAATCAATGGTTGGTCAGGACCTTTTATCATGGCAGCAGCCAATACAAGGGTTGTCAGAAGAAGTGCGGCGTTGCATGAGCAAAAAGGAGAGCGCTACGGGAAAGACTTTACATATCAGGAATTTACCTTTCATAAGAAAAAAACAGGCGCTTATATGGCACTGGCCTTTTTAGCAATCTTTGGGCTTGTCTTAATGACACCGCTTAGAAAAATTGTGAGACCACTGATGAAAAAACCTGGAGAAGGTCCTTCAAAAGAGGTCAGAGAGAATGGATGGTTCAGTGCAACCTATAAAGCCTTGGCTGAGGACGGAGACGTTTCTATTTTTAAAATGCATGGCAAGGGAGACCCCGGATATAAGATCACATCATTGTTGGTTACTGAATCGGCATTGTGCTTGGTTGAAAATGAACAAGATCTTCCTGGCGGACCTGATTATGGCGGTATATTGACCAGCGCATCGGGTCTTGGTGGAGCTTTGATTTCAAGATTGAAGAATGCAGGGATCGTCTTTGAAGGCCCTATGCAGAATTGATAAAATCCATAGAGAGAAAGGATGCAAATACTCAGAACACCCGATGAAAGATTTGAAAATATAAAGGGTTATCCTTTTAAACCTCATTACACAAACATCACAACGCATGATGGCTCGGAACTTCGCATTCATCATATTGATGAAGGTCCCAAAGATGGACCAATTCTATTGGCCATGCACGGACAGCCCGTGTGGAGTTACCTTTATTCAAGAATGATTCCATTCTTAACGTCTGCAGGAATAAGAGTGATTGCTCCTGATTTACCAGGCTATGGAAAATCTGATAAACCTGCCGCCAGAGAAGACTATACCTATCAGAGACAAGTCGATTGGATGGTCCAGTGGCTGACTAAAAATGACCTGTCTGAAATTACTTTCTTTGGTCAAGATTGGGGTGGTCTCATTGGTCTTAGAATGGTTGCTCAAGACCCAGATCGATTCGTTAAGATTTCTATTGGAAACACAGGCCTGCCTTATAATCCAGATGTTCCCAAAGAGGTCATTGATGAAATAAAAACATTCAGAGACAGTAATGAAAAACTAACCATGATGAGGATGGCGAAACAGATCAGGCAGATGGATGGCAAAAGCTTATCGGAAGAGAGGTCATGGAAAACACATCCTGCGCTAAAGTTCATGTATTGGCAGAAGTTTTGTTGGGATACAGAAAATCTCCCAATTGGTCTCGTGAACTCTTTTTCAATGGAGAAGCGATCAAAGATTTCTTTATCAATAGAATATTTCTTTCACCAAATAGACCTGGATCATTTATCACCATTTTCTTCAGACTTAGTAAAAGCATACGATGCTCCATTTCCTGACTCTTCCTACAAAATGGGACCAAGAGCAATGCCCAGTCAAGTTCCGATTATTCCCGATGCCTCTTTAGAGGCACAAAGAGTAGCAAGAGAATTCTTTGCAACATCCGATAAGCCATTCTTATCGGTATTTGCTGGCAATGATCCGGTGACAAATGGGATTGAGAAGGATGTACTAAAAATGGCTCCCAATGCGAAAAGTGCACCACACATCGGAGGAGGTCACTTTTACCAATGGACCAAACCTGAAAAGCTTTCCGAAATTCTGATTGGCTTCATCAAGGAAGTCTAAACAAATCCTCAACGCTGCATTTAAGTGTTTTTACGATCTTTAAAGCAAGAACGGTTGAGGGCACATAAATTCCATTTTCAATCGCATTGATGCTCTTTCTAGAAACCTCCGCACTCTCTGACAATTCCTGTTGTGTCAGACCGGCAGATCGTCTCAGTTCCTCAAGATTATTAAGTAGTTTTTTATGATTCTTGCCCAATTTTATCTCTTTTCAAAGTCCTCGACGGCTTCACTGATTTCCTCGCTTTCTCTCGGATAGAGGTAGCCCGCAATTATTTGACCAATTCCAATAGTGGCAACCAATGCTCCAACGCCCATTAATACGTCTCCAAGAAAGAAAACACCAAAAAGAAATAAACCAATTCCAACAAATAAAGTCGTTACGCCGGTTCTCCTGTAATCTATCGGCTTTTGAGGCTTGTCACCACTATTCAATGCTCTTATTAATTCTTTTATTTCTTCCGGATCATCGATGTTTTTTGCCATCTCGATCATGGTTTCATGCTTGTTTTTATCAGCTAGATATAGCCATACAAAAACGCTTATTGGAATTATGATCCCAGTAAGCATGCCTAAGATAGGTATAAACTCTTTCAAAACTTTCTCCCCTAATAGATTATGTAACGCAAACTTACCATCATTTAAACGGGAAGTAAAGGTTACATATGGGTATTTATTGCTTAGAATTCTGTGCTTAGATAAAGCCTGATTTGCCTCGGCTCAAATATGTGATAGTGAATATCTTCAAAGCCACTCAAGGGCTCTCCAACCAAGCGAGAAGCATAGAAATAATCAACATCATGATCATCAGAGTCAAAGAGGTTTAAGACGTCTAATTGAACTTGCCAGTTATTCATTGACCAGCCAAGTGCAAGATTTGCATAGGTTGAACCTTCTGATTTAATGCTTCCGTCTTCCATCAAAGGAACTTCTCCAAAATATCTAAAACTCAATGATCCGAAAAATCCATTTGGGTATTCCGCAGAAAGGATGCCGGAGGCAACATTTTTGAGTGAGCCGGGCACATTTCTATTTTTAAGATCCTGATCATCAAATTTTGCATTTGAATAGGCGAAGTCAGCTTCTAGGGACCAAATGTCACTGATTGACCATAGGTTATTGAATTCAATCCCCCAACGTTTACTGGGTCTATTTGCTTCGGTGGTTCCAGCATCACCAACAAATAATAATTCTGAATCAAGCTCTAAGCTCCAAATGGCAAGTGATGTATTGAGTTGTTCATTAATGAGCGCTTTGAATCCCCACTCGAATCCAGTTGATTTAACGAGTGGATCTGCGGGTGTTAGTTTTTCTCCAGATATTTTATCAGCAAAGGCAATCACACCTCTGGCATCATTTGAATGAAATCCGTTTCCATAGCTGAAATACATTTCATTATTGTCGGAAAATGCATATGCAATGCTAGCTTTCGGGCTCAGGATAAAATCTGAATCATCCCCCGTTTGATTATTGTCTGTTGATTTGACTTTAAACTTGAATGCATCCGCTCTTATGCCCAATACGGCTCTCCAATCTGCCGTTAAATCTAAAGACATTTCATAGAAGGAACTTATACTTGATTCATCAACTTGATCTTCTCTGATTGGACCAGTGATCTCACGGCCTTTTGATCGATATAAACCCACTGTATCGATTGCATCGTGACGAAAATCTATGCCGAAACGATATTCTGTGAAGGATTGACTGTCACCAATCCAGAGATTTTCATAGCTACCACCAAAGATGGTTCTCTTGTCTTTCTGCTTGAATTGATCTCCTTCAACTGGATCATCAAGAAAGTAGGTGAAGTTGGACCACAGACCCAATTCATAGTCTATGATGTATGTTCTCCATATGATTTGGTTGGTTTCATGATCGTGATTGTATTCACTTGATAGGCTGATTCTATGCGTAGAACCACCCAACGTTTTATCCAGTGAACCGAAATCATCAACCAGGCCCCTGCTAATAGCCCTGCTTGGTATTTGGTCAGCAGAGTTCCACTCATTATCATAGATCATTGCTGTAATGGATCTGTCACCTAGTTCATTGTTGCGAGCAAATTTGAAGAAACCATTGACCTTATTTACATCTTCATTTATGTCATTCCATGGACCATCATAGCCTTGAAGCTCTAGGGCGCCTGTGATCAATTCCGATGCTCTTTGTGTGCTCCCCATTGCCAATATTCGATTGAATCCATTTTCTCCCAATCCAATTTTGATTGACTCATTTTCTAATTGATCGATGGTCTGAATATGGACTCCACCTGCCGATGAAAAGTCTCCAATTTCAGAGTGATACGGACCTTTAACAAAAGACATTTGCTCAATGATTTCAGGTATTAAGAAGTTAATATCGGTATAGCCTTGACCGTGACCGTGACTTCTCATGTTCACTGGCATTCCATCGATCCAGGTGGCGAAGTCTGTTCCATGGTCTAAATTAAAACCTCTTAAATAAAGCTGATTGGATTTACCCGACCCACTGTGCTGAGTCACAATTAATCCAGGCACTGCCTCAAGAATATCCCCGGGACGCTGCAACGGTCTTTTGTATATATCAATTTGACCGATTACTCCCTCTGATGCACTTCGAGCCTCACCCACGAGAACTTTCTTTCTTCCGGTTACTTTAATCTCTTCTAGAACTTCATCGACATGAGCAGAAATATCTCCACTTGTGATTGTCAGGGAAATAAACAAAAGGGCTAAAGAAAATCTATACACTCAAATGTCCTTATATTGGTTTTCTTAGATTGGTAGGGCTAGAAATCCTTAATAGTATTGAGGTGACCTCATCCAAAGAGGGCATTATATTCAATACAAATTTCGTGTCTAGAGTAAGATTGGATTATTTAAATCAGTGCAAAAATAAGCAATCAGAAACCAACGATCTTGATCGAATTAAAGAACTTTCGAGATCGTTTCAGTGCGCCATTTTTCAGTGATTTCAACCTGATTGAAGCAATATATATGATATCCAGCAAGATTGGCTCCACCAATGTCACTGTGTTCAGAAATATCTCTGACTAATTTATCTGGATTATAGATGCTGGATTTCATGAGTTCTGTCGCAACTTGAGATTTTTTTCGTAAGAATCGTAGAGAGTCTCCAACACCTATTCTAAGAGAAGTTTTAAGAAGACGTCCTCGCTCGATGACACCGGGTAATCCCACCCAAACAGGAAGATCAATGCCTTTCTGGTTAATCTCTATCAGCCATTTAGCCAATATATCTGCATCAAAACACATTTGAGTGACAATGAAGTCTGCCAGATCTTTTTTCTCTTCAAGGGCATCCATTAATACTTCATCGCTGACATCAGGATGACCCTCAGGATGAGCAGCAATACCGATTTTATTTAAGTTATGACCAAGTTTCTTTAGAGCCCTTAGCAGATCGCAGGCATTTTGAAAATCACCCATTGGTTCTGGACGGTCACCGCCGGGTACGAAAATACTCTTCACACCTAATGCATCGAGTTTCTTAATAATAGTTTCAAGATGTTTTTCATCGCTGACACACTTCGATGCAATATGAGGTGTAACCTGAAAACCTTTTGCAATCAGTTTTTCGCTCAGTTCTATGGTTTCATCTACACCTTTAGTGGGAGAGCAAGTGACTGCCAAGTGCATGCTTCTATCAAGTGTCTCAAGCTTCTCCTCAATCCCCGGTACCGGAATAATTTCCATATAGGATTTTTCGAGATCCTGTCGCATCCGTTGACTCATGGATTGTGATGGTTCGCTCATGTTAATTATTTTCTCCGAAGTATCTTAGTGAGAATAAATGCTTTTAAGCAGAATTTTGTTGACGCTCTGAGACCATTGCTACAGCCACTGCAGCTGCCTCGGCTGAATCTCTGCAATATCGATCTGCTCCAACGGCTAATCCAAATTCTTCATTCAATGGAGCGCCTCCAACCAGAACAATGTAATCATCTCTTATTCCCTTGTTTACCAGTTCATCTATGACGACTTTCATATAAGGCATGGTTGTTGTGAGAAGAGCCGACATTCCCAAAATATCGGGTTTATGTTTTTCTAATGCAGCGAAATAATCTTCAACCGAATTATTGATGCCAATATCAAACACCTCAAAACCTGCCCCTTCACACATCATGCCAACAAGATTCTTTCCGATGTCATGAATGTCGCCTTTCACTGTCCCTATGACCATAGTGCCAACTGGCTTGGCACCGGTCTCAGCCAGCAAAGGTTTAAGAATTTCCATACCGCCTTTCATCGCGTTTGCTGCCAACAATACCTCCGGTACGAATAGGATTCCATCGCGAAAATCAATCCCAACAATGGTCATTCCAGCAACAAGGGCTTCATTTAGAACCCTTTCAGGAGACCATCCACGAGACAACAATATGTTTGTGCCTTCTTCTATTTCTTCCTTGAGGCCATCGTATAGGTCATCGTGCATTTGCTCCACGAGCTCTTCATCAGACAAATCTTCTAAGATGATGTCGTCTTCATTTTCTAAATATGAGTCGCTCATAAGTTAATCTCATTCAATTGTTTTGATAATTTATTTTCTTTTAACGAATTCAATCAATAATCCCTATCTTCAAATTCAGATTTTCGTTTAGTTATAAACTCAAGTAAAGCTTCATCAATTGCTGGATCCAATGCCGGTGCTTCGTATTCATTGAGCATTTTCTTCCACTTTGAATTGGCACGCATTGCACAGTCCATGCTGCCTTCTTCCTCCCATTGCTCAAAACTATTGTTATCGGCGATTTCAGATCGATAAAAAGCTGATTCAAAGTTTGCTTGCGTATGTGCTGCTCCAAGAAAGTGACCGCCCGGACCAATTTCTCTAAACGCATCCATTGCTAAAGAGTTTTCTGATAATTCAACTCCATCGAGCATCACTGCGAGCATTCCCGCTTGATCGGCATCCATTATAAATTTTTCATAGCCCATAGAAAGCCCGCCCTCAAGCCAGCCAGCTGTATGCAGCATAAAATTAACTCCTGCTAAGGCAGAAGCTTGCAATGTATTGGCAGATTCATAGGCTGCTTGTGCATCTGGAATTTTTGATGCGCACAACCCACCGCCACTTCTGAAGGGAACGCCCAATCGCCTGGCAAGAGCTCCGACTATTGTCATTACATGACCGGGTTCTGGAGTACCAAATGTTGGAGCACCCGATTGCATAGAAACGGCACTCGCAAAAGTTCCAAAAATTACTGGGGCTCCTGGTTTAACCAACTGAATATATGCCATCCCAGCGAGTCCCTCAGCAAGAATCTGCGTAACTGTCCCTGCTATCGTAACTGGTGACATTGCACCAGCCAGAATAAAGGGCGATATCATTGTTGCTTGATTATTTTCTGCGTAAACAGTTGCAGCGCCAAGCATTGTGTCGTCAAATGTTAACGGTGAATTGGCATTGATTAGGCTGGTTAAGACCGTATTTTCCTGGACAAAATCATCTCCAAAAACCAGTTTTGCCATTGCCACCGTATCTTGAGCTCTTTCAGGATGTGTTACCGATCCCATAAAAGGCTTATCACTGTATTTGATATGACTGTATATCATGTCAAAGTGACGTTTATTGACAGGCACGTCAACCGGCTCGCATATGGTTCCACCTGAGTGGTGAAGGTTTGGGCTCATATAGGCTAATTTTACGAAATTTCTAAAGTCTTCAATTGTTGCGTATCTTCGACCCTCATCTAAATCTCTAACAAACGGTGACCCGTAAGCTGGGACGAGAACTGTTCTTCGTCCACCGATAGTTACATTATTGTTTGGATTTCTTGCATGCTGTATGTATTCACTCGGAGCATTTGATTGAATGATTTCTCGACACAAGCCTTTGGGAAATCGAACGCGTTCACCATCGATGTCTGCGCCTGCATTCTTGAATAGATCTACTGCTTTTGGAAAATCACGGAACTCAATTCCAATTTCCTCAAGCAGAATATCGGCATTTCCTTCTATTAAAGCAAGTCCTTCGTCATCAAGGATTTCAAAATATGGAATCTTACGCTCAATATATGGGCGATAATTGGTTACGCCTTGCTCTCTGGCAGCAATTTTTCCTCTTCGTCCACCAGATTGTCTTCGTCTTTTTCTTTCTGGCATAACTTACCTCATTCCCATTAAATTACGAACGAACCCTTTCATTATTGGGATCGTAGAGAGAACCCTTGCCAACGATTTGAACAGTCATGGGATAAACGCCATCCCCATTCTCATTGAAGTATTCCAGTGAAAGTTTCTTGCCTTGCAGAGCAATATTTTTTGGCAAATAACCCATAACAACATGTTTTTTGATTGATGGACAGTAAGACATGCTCGTACTATATGACCTTCGACCTTTGCTATCTATGGGCACTTCACCTGTATCAGGATCAATGATTGGTGAGATGCCAACTGGGTATCGAGCACCTTTACCTGAAACATCCAAATCATCGAGTGTCATGGTGCACAGAATTGCACTTGGCTCCTCTTCTCGATGTGCAAGATGTGCCGCTTTGCCATGAAAGTCTGCTTCTTTGACCTTAGGTCTTTGAACAGCTGATTCGCATGCATTGTATTCGGTCAATAGATCTGCACCTTGAAGCCTAAAACTCTTTTCTAGGCGTCGACTATTGGCATAGGTTTCGATGCCAACTGGCACCACTCCAACTTCAAGCAGAGAGTCATAGAGCGCAAGACCTTCTTCGGTATCATTGTTTAAGTAGATTTCCCAACCGCTTTCTCCAACATAGGAAATGCGTGCAGCCCAAACATCAATTGATTTTCCACCGGATAAATTGAGCGTGAGATGTTTTGCTGCAACAAAGGGGAAATTCTCAATGCTGATTTCATTGGGGTCAATAAAATGACCTAAGGCATCTTTCGCTTTGGGGCCCCACAGACCTAGAGTAGCCATATCATGGGTCCTTATATTAATGTCTGCTTCGAGTCCCATATCGTCTCTATAATTACGCAAAGTGACCCAATCCTGATTACCATCTGCACCACCAGTGACGACCCGATAGCGATCAGTGCTCAAGCGAGAGATAGTCAGGTCTGCATGAACTCCACCATCATCATCCAAGAAATTTGTATAGATAATCTTATCTTCTGGTGTATCGCCTCCAACCTTAGCCACTGAAAGATGTTCGAGCATCCGTTCTGCATCTGGACCCTCTACATCGACAATTGCAAAATGCGATAGATTGATCATTCCTGCAGATTCACTCATGGCCAAATGTTCAGCATTAGCGATTTCATAAGGCACATGTCTCCGATCCCATTCGTTTTCTCTAAGCGGGACCTGTTGTAAATAATTATCGAGTTTTTGTTTGTTGCTCTCATATGCAAAAGCACGTTCCCAGCCTCCGACTTCATTCTCAAAATAGCCACCCAGCTCTTTCTCTCTTGCATAAAAAGGACTTACGAATAACTCCCTACTGCTTATGTAAGGTTCTTTTGGATGAACGGGAGGTGTGTAGATCGTTTGTGCATTTTCGAAAGACCGAGTTTTTACAAACGCTTTTTCTTTTTGTGCAGGATAAAATCTAGCAATGTCAAAGGAGTGCATATCCATCTGCGTTTTACCATTGGCCATCCATTCGGCACACAGTCGGGCACAACCAGGACCGTCTTTTACCCATACTGCTTCACATAACCAAAATCCTCTGACTTCAGGGCTCTCACCAATTAAAGACCCGCCATCTGGCGTTACTGAGAGCAGCCCGTTAAAAGAACTTCTTTCATCCCAGCCTAATTCAGTAAGGATGGGCGTTGTTTCAAAGGCTTTTTCGAGAGGTTCGGCGATTTCATCAAGATCCAGATACCTCATTGAATCAGACATCATGGTTTTTTCAGGATTGCCAATGTCCTCAGCATCAACCAGTCGAGGTTTCTTGTCTTCATAAAATCCCCACTCTAGCATTCCACCATGAAGCTTACCCGTATCTCTGACATAAGCCGAATTACCCTGGTCTCGCATCAATGGATAAACGAGAAAATCTTCTGCTCCTTCTGCTTCAGGGAGTGGACCAAAGAATAACAGAGGATGCTCAACAGGCATGAGAGGGACTTGAACACCAGCCATTTCTCCGACCAGAGGCCCCCAGATGCCTGATGCAATCACCACTTTGTCTGTTTTGATTGTTCCTTTGTCTGTTTTCACACCAGTAACGCGTCCGTTTTCAATGTCAAAGCCGATCGCTGGTGTATCAGTATATGTTCTGAGCGTACCTTCTTCTTTAGTGCTTTCAATTGCGAAGCGAACCACATCTTGTGAGCGAGGCGTCACCAATCCGGCATCTGGATCCCACATTGCGCCACGAATTGATTCTTCATCCAGTAGAGGAAATTTCTCTTTTGCTTCTGCGGCTGAAATCAGTCTGACATTGGTTCCAAAGGCTTTGCCCGATGCCACCTTTCGTTTCAATTCTTCCCATAGGACATCATCGTCTTTGCGGCAGATTTCTAGTCCTCCTTTTTTAAGGAAGAAGCCATTATCTTCATAAAATTTCCGACTAAAAGCCGTCGTCCAGTTGCCAAGTTTGTCGTGAGTTGTATTGTAAACAAAGTCCGAAGCATGTGCTGTGGACGCAATATCTGATGGTATCACTGAGGATTTTTCCAGACCTACAATATTTTTTTGACCTAACTCTGTGAGCCAGTATGCGAGCATCGAACCAACAATACCGCCAACACCAACGATAACAACTTCTGCTTCCGTTGGAAATTTAGAGGCCATGTAAAGGAAACCTGATGGATTGCATACTCATAATAAGCATCATCTCACCACTAATTTTTACCGGAATCAATCTTTTTTAATTGGAATCAATCTTTAATTTTTCATACAAGTTTCTTGCAGCAATAAATGCAATTAAAGCAAACGGAAGACCAGTGACAATAACCGATGTTTGCAATGCGGATAGTCCGCCACCCATCAATAGAATGATAGCTATTATTCCAAGGGTTAATGCCCAAACAACTCTTGTTAGTATCGCAGGATCTTGTTGCACAGAATCACCCTTATTCGAACTAGTCATCATGGCACTGACCAGTGCACCCGAGTCAGAGGAGGTCACAAAAAAAGTAAGAATATTGATCAAGGAAAGGCCCATCAAAAGAGATGAGCCAGGATACTGCTCCAAAAAAATGAAAAGCGACGATGAGATATCTTCATTGATTGCGTTCGCCAGTGACCCAGTTGTTGTAAATTCTTGATGTATTGCTGCGTTTCCAAACACGCTTAGCCATATGAAGACAATCAGTGAAGGCAGTAAAACAACACCAAGAATAAATTCTTTAATGGTTCTTCCGTAAGAAATTCTTGCAATGAAAAGTCCCACAAACGGAGACCATGCGAACCACCAGCAGTAATAGAATAATGTCCATCCATTTTGCCACTCCGAATCATTGTAGGCATTTACGTTGGTTGAAAGACTAATAAAGTTCTGGATGTAAGATCCAACATTTTCTACAAATCCATCGAGAATATACCCACTAGGACCGAGGAGAAATATGGCGATTAAGAAGCAACCGCATAAAATCATATTTAGTTGCGAGAGTCTTTTTATGCCAGCATTCAGACCTAGAACTACACTGATAAGCCCCAATAAAGTAATAAAGATTATAATCCAGAATGTTCCCATTAGACTTGAATTTGCTATCCCTAGGTACTCAAGACCTGTGCTTATTTGAGTTGCTCCCAAGCCCAATGATGTAGCAATCCCGAAGACTGTTGCGAGAATAGCGAATACATCAACGGTCACTCGACTCCAGGCACTTTCCAGCCCAATGTCTAAAAAGAATGAGCTGACCCTGAAAGGCCTTCCTAAATTAAATGCAAAATATGCAAAACATAATCCCACAACACCGTATATAGCCCAAGCGTGAAAGCCCCAATGTAAAAATGTCAGATTCATTGATAAAGTGGCTCTCTCATTGAAAGAAACACCTTCTTCGAAAAGCACCAATGAGCTCAGATGGGAAACAGGTTCCGCGACGGAGTAAAATATGACTCCAATACCCAATCCAGCACTGAATAACATTGCAATCCAATTGATAAAGTTAAATTCCGGTTTAGCATCAGCTCCGCCCAACCGAATGCTTCCAAATCGACTGATTGCCATCCATATACAAAAAATTAGAAATCCGTTTGCGCATAGAACAATTAACCATCCAAAATTATTGGCTATGAACGATTGTGTATTGCTGAAGAGATTGCTGGCAGTGTCTATATTAACCAGGGTAACCCCTATAAAGGCTGCGATAAGAAATAATGAAATAAAGAACCTCTTGTAATCAATACTTTTAAGCATGAGGAGCCGAGAGTGTTCTTTTATATGACATTATTATGGAGAAAATAGCTTTTGAGACAATCTATATTATCTTTAATGACAGTCAAGTAATTATTGTTTTTAAGCCACTCTGAGACCAAATAAAATCATTTTATTGACGCTGAAACCCCCAATTATATAGGCTTTGGGGCTTGATCCGAATGAGTTCTATAAATTTAAAGATAGATATACTAGAATATCCCGATATATATATTATTTACTTCGTCAAAGTGGGGGTTACCGAATGACAAGAAAAGAACTTAAGGCCTTAAGAAGAACAAAGGCAATAAAGAAAAAACAAAATATTAATAAGGCTCAGTCAGCCGCAGCTATAGTAGCTGCAGGCGCCGTTCTGGCCACTTCTAATATAAGCGCTCAAATTGAGGAAATTGTAGTTACATCTAGAAAGAAAGAGGAGACTCTTCAGGATGTTCCTTTACAAGTTTCTACACTGACAGAAGAGTCGTTAGAGGCATCTGGAATCAACACCTTTGAAGATTATCTCTTGGAATTGCCAGGAGTTACTGCAGGAGGTTCAGGGCCTGGACAAAACACAATATACATTCGTGGCCTTGCTTCCACTACACCTAACCTTACAACTGCAGGTGTTGCTGGCTTAGCGCCCAACGTATCTTTCTACTTGGATGAGCAACCATTGGCGCAACCAGGAAGAAACTTAGACGTATACGCTGCAGACGTGGCTCGTATTGAGGTACTGTCTGGACCACAAGGAACGCTTTTTGGTGCAAGTTCACAAGCAGGTGTTGTCAGAATGATCACTAACAAACCCAAAATGGGAGTCAGTGAGAGCAACGTTGAGTTTGAATACAGATTCACACCAGAAGGTGACAGCGGATCAAAAATTGAAGCAATGACAAATATTCCACTCGGAGAGAGTACCGCATTGAGAGTTGTCGCTTATAAGGATGATAAGGGCGGCTATATCGATCAAGTTGCCGGTAAAGTCGATGCCAGTGCATCAGCGCGTTTTAGGCCTGCTGGCACTGTAAGACAGAACGGCTTACCTGTTTCCTCTTCTAGGGCTGGCTTTCAAGCTGGAGCAGATCTATCTGGCGCAACGCTTATTCCAGCAGTTGCCATTCAGGAAGAAGATGCAAATGGAGTCGAGTATCAAGGCTTTAGGGCTTCTCTGGCACAAGATCTCAGTGATCAATGGAGTGCTAATTTAGTCTTAGCACATCAAACAATCGATGCCGATGGGGTGTTCTTTGCAGATCCAACATTGGGTGATCTAGAAATTCAAACCTATACTGCAAATGAAATAAGTGACGAATATGACAACATGAGTTTAACTCTTGAAGGCATGGTTGGTGACCTTGAGGTTATTTACGCTGGAGCGTATACCGACAGAGAAACCGATCAGATGGTTGATTACACCGACTATCTCTTTGTTGGTCAATATCTGCCTTATTACATCTGTGACTATTACGTAACTTATACAACGTACGCACCGGGCAATGTTCCTACAGGGACTTGTGGTGCTCCAAACTTGCTTGTTGATTCAACCACGAACACTGAAGTGAAGAGTCATGAGATTCGTATAAATGCAGATATAAGCGACACGATGTCACTGACAGCAGGTGCGTTCATGAGTGATACCGAACTTACGGAATTAAACTTGTTTACTTATCCAGGTTCAGTCGGTAACGACATCACTTATGCATGTAACTATGCTCTGACCGATACATCTGTATCCGGTTCGATCAATAATGCATCCCCTGGATGGTTCTCAGCTGGACCATTCTGTGAGCCGGTCATCTTCTTTAACGACATTAAGAGAACGGATGAACAGAAAGGATTCTTTGGTGAGCTCAATATCGCATTGAGTGATACCTCAGAACTTACTCTGGGTGCTCGATGGTATGACATTGAAGTTGACTTTGAGGGTAGTGCGAACTCATCATTTTTTAATGGTTTCGGCGCTCCAGATACTCAACAATTTGGATCAAACCTATCGGCTCAATATGCACCTGGTAATGCAAATGGATATCCAGACACAGCGAGCACAGACGGCGTGATTGGAAAGGTAACCTATTCTTGGAATCCAAGTGACGAGGTTATGTATTATCTAACATGGTCTGAAGGCTTTAGACCGGGTCTTTTAAACAGACCTGTTGGAAGAACAAGCGCAGATGGATCCTACTCTGTACCTGCTGAAATTAAGTCGGATGAAATCACAAACTATGAGTTTGGTTGGAAGACGGTTCTTATGGATGGTCAACTTAGGTTCAATGGAAGTGCCTTTTACGTAGATGTAGAAGGGCTTCAAACAACCATATTTGATCCAAGCATTGTTAACTTATTCTTCTCGGATAATGCGGCAGACGGTGAAATCACAGGAGTAGAGGGTGACTTTACTTACTACGCTGATAAAGATGGATTGACTGTTGCTGGTGCGTTCTCAGTATTGGATACAGAAATTACTAAGAAATTAGTACCTACCAATGATGTAATTGTGGGATCTGAAATGGCATTTGCCCCGGGTTTCCAGGCCAATCTAAGAGTGAGGCAGGAATGGGAAATGTCAAATGGATACACTGGACATGCTCAAGTTCAATTCACTCATTCGGGCGATAGTTTTTCTGATGTTATGGAACCGAATAAAGCCGTACAACAACAGTATAGCTATATGGACGTTCGTTTTGGGATGAGCGATGGTGAAACCACCGCTGAGTTCTACATTGATAATGTCACGGACGAAAGAGCTGAAATCAGCAATACCTTTGTATTTGATAGACAGCGTGTGTCTTACATAAGACCTATGACTATGGGTATAAGGTATAAAAGAAACTTTTAGTTTTAAAACATAAGCTAAAATTTAAGAAGGGAGCTTAGGCTCCCTTTTTAAATGGATAACGAGAATCATTATTTCTTCACTAATACAATAAATGTCAAAAACTCAATTAGATACATCAAAGGCGACTGAAGCAGTAAAGGAAACTCGATTTGTCGAAGCACTTAGATTATTGAAATTAAATCTTGAGAAAGATCCGAATCATATCGATAGCCTTTATTTGGCCGCAGTTAGTTCAAGGTATTTAAAGAATTTTGATGACTCAAAAAAATACATTGAAGACTTATTGATGAATGCGCCTGATATGGGAAGGGCTTATCAGGAATTGGGCCACCTGAATAGAGATACTGGCAACGAAGAGGATGCAATTAGACATTATCGACAAGCCTGTGAATTAAACCCAGCTTTATCGTCATGCTGGCAGGCCCTATATAATTACTTTAAAAGAAATAAAAACCAGCCTGCTGCGGATCACGCATACATGCAAATGAATACCCTTCAATCCATGCCAAGAACATTGCTTTATATAAGCCAAATCCTCAACGAGGGAAAGTTAGGCATAGCAGAGGAAAAGTGCAGAGAATTCCTTAAAAAACATCCAACCAATACCTTTGCAATGTCGCTTTTATCTGAAATTGCTGACCGATTAGGATATTTTGACGATGCTGAATTTTTGCTTGAAAGTGCTGTTAAATTAAACCCCGATGACGGAGAGCTTCGCATGAAATATGCGATGATTCTTCGAAAGAAACAAAAATTTTCAAAGACCATGGAGCAAGTAAATATTCTATGCGACCAATTTCCTGGGAATCTTTCATATCAGGCCCAGAAGGCAAGTGAAATCATGCAGAACGGAGAGCACAGAGAAGCAATTGATCTATTCGATGACATCCTCCGCAAGAACCCATATAACTTTAGCATCCTAACATCCAAGGGCCATGCACAAAAAACATTAGGACAGACTGATCAAGCAATAAATAGTTACCGGACCGCGTATAACGTGAAACAAGATCATGGCGAAGCATTTTTCTCATTGGCTAATTTAAAAACATATTCTTTTACTAAGAATGAATTAAACAACATGAGAGAGCAGCTCAAGAGAGTTGATTTAACATTGAGAGATAAAGTCTATTTTCATTTTGCATTGGCACAGGGATGCGAGGCGGTTGATGCATATGATGAAGCTTTTTTTCATCTTGATGCCGGAAATCAGATTAAGAACAAGCAAAGTAAATATTCCATTGAAAGAATGGATAAAGAGTTACAGGCACAGAT
>Ga0206683_10000134_pt1 | contig 52443 bp, 36 predicted proteins | sample M280m12015metaG_FD_155483 | JGI IMG/M metagenome (GOLD analysis project Ga0206683, IMG submission 155483) | Ammonia-oxidizing marine archaeal communities from Monterey Bay, California, United States - M2 80m 12015 | ecosystem: Environmental > Aquatic > Marine > Intertidal zone | place: USA...
ATGAATAAATCACCCTAATTTCCGCCCCGATTCGGTAGAAATAATTTTGCTATTTGACTCGTTTGGTATCTAATTTATGAGAAATTGGTACTAAAGAAGCGGCAAAAGGCGTCGTACCCAAGTGGTCTAAGGGATCGGTTTGCAAAACCGCCATTCGCCGGTTCGAATCCGGCCGACGCCTCGAATCTACGTCCCAATTGGGACTATGATCAGCAGGCCTCGTCCTGCAATTAAATAATAATTGCCCGGGTGATGGAATTGGTAGACATGACGGACTTAAAATCCGTTGGCTGAATAAGCCGTGCCGGTTCAAGTCCGGCCTCGGGCACTTAATAGAAACCCTCTTTTCTCATAACGAGATTAGGGGGTTTTGTTTTTATATTCGGTTGGTATGATATATTTTCAAAATTCCTTTTACTGGCAATTTCATTCATGGATGAAATTGCTTGTCATTCTATCGGCCATCGTGACTATAAAAGGTCAGTCACGCATTGATGGTCAAATTGTAGATAAAGAAACAGGTGAACCACTGATTGGTGTTAATGTATTTATTTCCAAAACATCCATAGGGACAACGACAGATAAAGATGGTTTATATACGATAAAAAATATTTCAAACGGTCGGTACGAACTGGTTATTTCAATGATCGGTTATACAATGGAGAAAAAGGAATTAAATTTATTTGCCAACGCACGGTTAGATATGGATTTTCGGTTGACTACAGAGCCAATTAATATGAAAGAGATTATAGTCACAAAAAAATCCAATAAACAATGGAAAAAAGATTATAAGGTTTTTAAGAACGCCTTTTTAGGTAACAGTGAAAATGGTAAATCCTGTAAAATTATAAATGAATATGTTTTGTCTTTTGATCGTGGAGAAAATATATTTTCGGCATCAGCTCAAAGGCCGTTAATTATTGAAAATATGCGACTTGGATATGTGATAACATACTATTTAAACGGATTTACCACAAATAATGCATTGCTCCGCTATGACGATGAATCATTTTTTAAATTTTTCTTTATATCCAGTACACAATTTGTTCGCTATGCAGGTGAATCGTATTTTACTGAAATGGAACCTAAATCCGAACGACAAAAACGGCAATGGATTAAAAATCGTCAAATTGCCTACAATGGATCATTAAGGCATTTCCTGGCCACATTAGGTAAACGCTTTGATCGTCGATATAAAATGAATGGAGATAATCTGAGACAGAGAAATGACTGGTTATTGATTTCAGGATCTAAGATAGATCCCTTAACCGAAGAAGGATTTGAAGTATATCCAAAAGAAGAAAATAGAAAAGGATACGATTATAGGGAACTATTAAATGATAGCTTGGTCTGGTCAACTAAAAATGACAACGAATTATTGCTATCATTTAAAGATAAAATGATGGTGAAATTTAATAGAGAGGGAGAAGAATTAAATTATAGATTTTATACGTTTAATTCTGATAATAAACCAAAAATTTACCAAACGTCATTTTTACAATTAGGGAAGGATTCGGTAATTTTTGATAAGAACGGCCGATATTTTGAGAGATTCATGATTGAAAAACAGGAATATATGGGTTGGGAGCGTGTGGGCGATCAACTGCCGTTTGATTATAAACCCATTCAAGATTGATAAAAAGCACCTTTCTTTGGATATTTTTTAAAATTAAATATCTCTGGTAAAGATTTAAATAATTTCTTTTTAAATTGGTTGAAATAATTTTACGGAAATATATGAAAAAAAAGAAAAAAATATTATCCATGATTCTTGTGACACTTTTAATGAGTTGCAGTTCCAATAAAATATTGTTCCCGGCTCAACTGGAATATAGGACAAGTGCTCAACTCGTTTTGGACACGTTTTTACCTTATATTAAATCACAGGGGTACACCGTACTGAATCCAAATAATACGAGAATGACTATGATGGGTCCCAGTGGTTTTATTACAACTGAATATATAGAAACCGAATGGCGCCCTTCTGGCTATTTTGATGAAAAAACGGGAAATGAGTATTTGGTGAAACAAAAGGTGTGGATAATTCTCGATTCAGGTGTCATCACGGTTGAGTCAGTTGTTGGATATAAGGATAATGATGGAATAAATACGAGAGAGAATGCACCGCCAGATTTATACAGTTTTGTTAATGCTTTACCCGAAGGGCTTCGCAATTTAGTCTCTTCAAAATCTCTTTAATATTTTATTGTACTTGTTGCAATAAAATTGAATGAATATTCATTGGTAATACTATCATATTAGGATACACTTTGAAAATCTATTTGTGAGGTAGATCACAAATTAAAATAGATTCTTGACCCAGAAAATAAGGATAGGTATATTTATCCATGTCTAAAAGGAGGAAGGACTTCCATTTAGCACACTAAATCATAAAAGGAGCATATATGAATCGTACATTAAAAATAATGTTTCTGTTGCTTTTTATCTCATCCATTTCTTTCCTATCTGCACAAGAAGGTCGAGATTCTGGGGCAAAAGAGGCAAAAACTGTAGTAAAAGATAAGGCTGGTGGTGGAGGTGTCGTGGCAACAGACGGTCCAAACGCCGCAGTTTCTCCACAAAATAAGCCTAATAGAGGTGTAAATGTGGGACAACCCGATGCATACACTAAAGGTGAAAAACCAGCAGAAGATAAAAAAGGATGGTTAGCCAGATTATTTGGTGGAAAAGATAAAAAAGCAAAAAAAGAATCTGATCCTGAATAAAATATTCTTTTTATCATATGTAAAATAGGGCGAAGAGATTCGCCCTATTTTTTTATCTTATATTTATGTAAAATCAGTACCTTCAACTAAAGGAGACTATTTCAATGAGCGCACGCACACTTATCATTCTTCCAATCTTGATCACGAGTATTTTTTCTCAATCATTCAAACATAATCTAACGGGTGGATATTATGATCGAGGCGGTAATTCAGACTACGAATATTATAATTTTGGATGGAGTACCGTTGCCAATGGAGATATAGCCATTGGTGGATTGACTTTAAAAGATTCTGAATTTTTACTTGCGTTTGATAAAAATGTCTCCAATTGGCAGGGCGCATCCTATGAAGATGACCAGGATCTCATTTTAAAATTTGATTTATGGGCAAATGGAAATATTTCACCATTTATGATGTTTGAAACTTCCTTTGATAAACTCCAAGGGATTAAAAGCAGGACGAATTATGGCGTTGGTGCAAAATGGCGTGTTTTCGGTGATATGTTTTCAATTAGCGCTGCATTCCTCAATGAAAATGAGGAAACCATTTCTAAAAGATCAATTTATGTTTATACGTACTGGTCAGGTGGTGATTCACTTTTTGTTTCTGAGATAAAAGACAATAAAGATTTAAAACCCAAAACATTTTCCAGATTATCCATTCGACCCAAATTAAAATTGCCCATCGGAGAGAATTTTTATTACGAATCCCAGTATTACTATAAACCGGCTGGAGATGATGTTTTAACAAATTGGATTAATAAACTCACGGTGAAGACCAAAGCAGATTGGTTGGATATTGTGATTAGTTACAAAATTAAAAATGACAATTTGCCTGCACCAAAAATATTTCGCATGTATGATACTGCTGATACAGGAAGACCATCCAATATTACTTTTGATAGTAACGGAAAGGGTTCTTCCATTTTATACGATATGAACCCCACTCAATCTGCCGAGGATGGGTTGGGGGATTATTATATTCAGAGCTACAAGAAAAATGATTCCACATTATCCATCGGAATCAATATCAGTTTTTAATTCCTTTTAAGTAATTCTATGAAAAATAAATTGACCGGGCTTCTGGTGATTGTGTTTGCCGGATGTATTCCTATGCAGCCGAAAAAAGTTTTAAAACCAGTTTCAACCCATCAACCCACGATCCCAAAACTCACGGAGCGAAACCGCTTATTGGGTGCATTATTACCAGAGAGATCCTGTTATGATGTGCAGCATTATGACATCAATATAGATATCGATGTAGAAAAGAAATATTTAAAGGGATATGTGGATATTACAGCTTTAGCTGTGAATAATTTTACGCGTCTTCAAGTGGATCTTGGGAAGGATATGCAGCTGAATGGCGTATGGTATCTTGAGAACCCATTAACAACCACTCGGAAAGAAGATGCGGTATATGTTGAATTTCCAGAAATGAACATGGGCGATGTATTCACATTCAGAGTGAAATATGAGGGGAGTCCCCGGGAAGCGAAAAATCCACCTTGGGATGGTGGTTTTGTCTGGGGGAAAGATGAAATGGGTCGGGACTATGTTTCTGTTAGCTGTGAAGGAGATGGATGCAGTTTATGGTGGCCCATGAAGGATCATATCTCGGATGAACCGGAGAATGGTGCACGAATGACATTCACTGTTCCTCAAAATCTGGTGTGTGTCAGTAATGGAAAATTGTTAGAAACCAAACAGGATGTATTCTCTGGGAAACAATCGTATACCTGGGAAGTGACCAGCCCGATAAATAATTATAGTATTTCTGTTCAATTAGGCAATTATGTTTTGTTAGAGGATACGCTCCAGCGTGGGGATAATGTTGAAGTGTTAAATCATTATGTACTGGATTATCATAAAGCTGTGGCAAGCACAGTCTTTCCTCAAGCGAGAAAGGTGATTCACTTTTTTGAGAATTATTTTGGTGATTATCAATTTTGGAATGATGGATATAAGTTGGTGGAGGTTTCTTATCTGGGCATGGAACATCAATCAGCAGTGACCTATGGAAATATATGGAGCAATTGGGGAAGCGACCACCGATCCTGGACAAAAGATTATTATGGAATCATTGATGGTTTGTTATTTCATGAAACAGCCCATGAATGGTGGGGGAATAGTATCACTGCAACGGATCCAGCACATATGTGGCTCCACGAAGGAACAGCTGTGTATAGCGAAGCCATGTATATTGAGCAGGAACTGGGCTATAACGTCATGATTGATTTTATGCTCAAAAAACGTAAGGGGATCCAGAATAAACTTCCCATTGTTGGTCCTGAGAATGAAAATTATTGGGCTTTTGGAGATTCTTATAATAAAGGTGCATGGGTGTTACATACACTGCGGTTCCTCATCAATGATGACAAAATCTGGTGGGATGTGTTGAAGTCCTTTGCAGTTAATCATGCTAAATCTCATGTGAAAACAGAAGATTTCGTTCAACATGTTGAAAATAAAACAGGCACAGACTTGGGATATTTCTTTAAACAGTATTTCTACGAAAATTCAATTCCCGCTTTGGAATACCATCAAAAGGATGGCAAGTTATTCTTTAAATGGACCGACGTCATTTCTGGATTCAAAATGCCTTTGGATATTGAGGTAAATGGCATCAAAACACGAATCTTTCCGACTACAGAGATTCAGTCCGTTAAAATTCCAATTCATTCGGTTGTCCATATTCGGGATTGGGAATTTTTAATAATTAAAAAGGAAAATTCTGCCCTAAGCGGATAATTGTCGTAACCGTTCGAAAAGAACAGCGCTCACTGCAGCAGATACATTAAGGGAACTGGTCTTTCCCTGCATGGGAATGGTCGCTTGAAAATCACTGCTCTCCAAAACCAATTTCTTTATTCCACGACCTTCGCTACCAACAATCACAAGCATTTTTCCTGAATAATCAATTTTATACCAATCTTTGGCTTTTATGCCATTTTCCATAGCAATCACCCAGAATTCTTCATTTTTTAAATTGGTCACCGTTTGATGAAGATTATTGATCTGATAAACAGGAATTTGCGTAAAAGCACCTTGGCTCACTTGAATCACAGTATCGGTCATGGCACAGCTATCATGTTTGGGGATGATGATGCCATCCATCCCTGCACATTCCGCCGTTCGGATAATTTGACCCAGATTTTGGGGATCCTCAATGCGATCCAAAGCAAGGAGTCCAATATTTCCTTTTTTATTTGAAAAAGAAGGAAGGTCTGATTCCAATCTGCCGGAAAACCGGACAATAATTCCCTGAGTCCGCCATTGTTTAAAATTAGTTTTAAACTGAGAAGCGGGGAGGAATTTTATGTGTCCACCATGATATCCCAATACATGTGTGATTTGGCCACTCCGTTCGGCGGTTCCTCCAGATTGAATCAATATATCTGTTATTTTATATTTTCTGGATTCTAATACAGCTGCACAGCCATTAATTCCGTATATCGTATGTTGGTCTTTTGCCATTAAATTCCCAGCAGAATATAATAAAATAATATATCCCGGGATTGTATCAATTAGATGATAAAAGTTAAATTGATCCGGTGAAAAAAGGGAAATAATGGCTACCAAAAATTTTCATACAGTATCAGATGAACATGGCGGAGTGAATGTGGGGACAAAATTTAAAATGATAAAAGACCATCAGGAGGTTCAGGGAGTTTTGTCAGAAGGTGTGGAGGTTATCCTGGATAGTATCGTCCATTTCCCCACCCGTTATTGTCTCAAAGATGATAAAGCCAGGATTTGGACTGTACCGATTCATTCAGTGATACCCATTCCATAATAACTGCATTTTAATAAGAATACACACCCATAGAATTTTCAAGGAGAATCTTGATGAAGTATAAATCTTTAACCATCCTATGCTGTATATTATTAACCGGTTGCAGTAAATCACCTGAAACTAACCCTGAAATATTGTGGGACACTTATGGTGTTCCACATATTTATGCTGATAATTATAATGACTTATTTTATGCTTATGGCTGGTCGCAAATGCGTAATCATGGAAATCTACTGCTTAAATTGTATGCGCAAGCCAGAGGGCAAGGGGCAGAATATTTTGGTGAAAAACACTTGAAATCTGATCAATGGGTACATACCCATAACGTTATGCAAAGATCCCGTGATTGGTGGGAAAAACAGGCTCCTGACATACGGAAAATGATGACAGCATTTACGGATGGTATTAACGATTACGCCAAGGAAAATCCGGATGAAATTGACGAGTTAAACCAATCAATACTTCCTGCGCGACCAGATGATTGTTTCTCCCATTTTCAAAGAGTTATCCTGTTCCATTTTGTAACTAATCCCGGTGTTGCAACTTTTAATCCTGCCTCCATGATAAAAGATCGGGGATCTAATACATGGGCCATTGGACCTTCCAGATCTGAATCGGGCAATGCCATGCTGATTGCCAATCCCCATTTACCCTGGTTTGATATGTTCACTTGGTTTGAAGCCCATACCATCTCCCATGACTTGAATGCCTATGGGGCTGGTTTGGTGGGGATGCCATTTCTGGGTATTGCGTTTAATGATTTTATGGGATGGTCCCATACTAATAACGTTCATGATGGACAGGATCTTTATGAACTAACATTGATAGATGATGGCTATCAGTGGGGTGATGGTATCCAGCGCTTTAAAGAACGAACAGTTGAAATTAAGGTGAGGGATGATGAGGGGAATATGACAGTCAGTGATTTTTTTATCCGTGAGTCTGTTCATGGACCCGTGGTCAGTGAAAAAGACGGAAAAGCTTATGCTTTAAGGGTGGTTGGGCTAGATCAGCCTCATGTTTTCCGGCAATATTTTGATATGGCCAGGGCGAAAACACTTAAATCATTCCAGGATGCAATACGTCCATTGCAGAATCCTTTTTTCACGATTATGTATGCAGATAAGGATGGACACATCATGCACGTGTTTGGGGGCCGTACTCCCATTCGTCCATCGGGTGATTGGAATTGGCTGGGTGTCGTCCCTGGTAATTCCCCTGAAACGATCTGGAATGAAACCCATTCTTATGATGAATTGCCAAAATCTATCGACCCCAAAAGCGGATGGCTCCAAAATGCCAATGATCCGCCTTGGACCACAACCTTTCCCCGGGCGATTATCCGGAAAAATTATCCTGATTATATGTCACAAAACTTTATGCATTTCCGTGCTCAGCGATCGGCAAGGATGGCCCTTGAGGATGGGTCTATTACATTTGCTGAATTAATAGATTATAAAATGGATACCAAAATGGAACTGGCAGATCGCGTCCTCGATGATTTATTAGCATTGACTGAAAATTCCAACGATGAAATAATCATTGAAGCCAGTCAAGTGTTATCAAACTGGGATCGTCAGACGAATGGGAATAGTCAGGGGGCAGTATTATTCAAAGCATGGGTCGATTCTGTTAAGTTTTTTGTGAACAAGGGTGAACTCTTTGAAGGTGGTTGGGATGAAGAAAAAGCGATGGATACGCCTTTTGGACTTCATCCAAGTGTGAATTACCTGAGTCCATTAAAATCTGCGGCCGAATCCGTACTGAAAACATATGGACAGTTGGATGTGCCATGGGGAGAAGTGTATCGCCTGATTCGTGATGATGTTGATCTGCCTGCCAATGGGGGCCCGGGAGATCCTTATGGATTATTTCGAGTGACAAATTTTGCACCTGTTAAGGACGATCGGTTTATGGCTGTCGGTGGAGATTCATATCAAGCGGTTATTGAGTTTGGAGATAAACCGAAAGCCATGGCCCTATTGAGTTATGGGAATGCGAGCCAGAAAGGATCAAAACATCGAACGGATCAATTAAAATTTTATTCAGAGAAAAAATTGCGGCCAGTCTGGCGGAATAAAAAAGAAATTAAACAGCACTTGGAATTGAGAGAGATTCTTAACCCAAATAAGGATTAACACATTTCATACCCCAAATTCATTCCCGCCTCTGATCGTACAATCCTCGTACAATTCGGTGAAACGATATCAAAAAACCTGCATCAGCAGGTTTTTTCTTTTACCCGCTATCTTTTGGATAATCATTCCCCAGAAATTTTGAATATCCACCCAGCATATAATTCCGTTATGGTGACGATTGCAAATGATGCATCGATTGGACAAGTGATGAATTTACTGAAAGTGTCAAAAGCATTGGTTTTAGATAGGGGAACCTCAAAGAGTAGAGATGTTGAAATTCCTGTATTGTACAAAGGCATGGAGGGCCCTGATATGGGACGAGTATGTGAAAAAACGGGATTCAGTACAGCTGAAGTCATTCGTCGCCATTCTGAGCCAGATTACCTGGTCCATTTTATCGGTTTCTCTATTGGTTTTCCATATTTGGGTGGAATGGATGCGTCTATTTCCACTGTCCGTCTGGAAACACCCCGGAGATCTGTTCCTGCAGGGTCTATTGGGATTGCGGGGAATCAGACTGGTATTTACCCAAAGTCCTCTCCCGGAGGTTGGAATATTATAGGTCAGACACCCTTGTCTATATTTAATGCTGAGAACCCCATTGAAAGCACCGTAAAAATGGGGGATAAAGTGCGATTTCGACCGATAGATAAATCGGAGTTTAATATATTGGCAATAAATCAATGAGCATTTCCGTTCTTCAAGGTGGGCTGCAGTCCACCGTACAGGATTTGGGTCGGAATGGATATGCTCATTATGGTATTTCTGCTTCCGGTGCGGCGGACGCGGTTTCCTTAAGAATCGGGAACTTACTTGTGGGAAACCCAGAAGATTACAGTGGCTTGGAAATGACATTAACCGGGGGTGAATATCAATTTAATAAAGATGCTTTTATTGCCCTATCTGGCAGTGAATTTCACGCGACTCTCGAAGGGGAACCATTTCCATTTCAACAGGGAACTTATATTCGGAAAGGTCAAATTTTACGTATCGGTGGTACGAAGAAGAGTGCACGGTGTTACCTATGCGTTCGCGGTGGATTGGATGTACCTCAATATCTAGCTGCGACGACAACCCATGTTATGTCTGGGCTAGGGGGCTTCAAGGGGAGATCAATTGAAAAGGGAGATGAACTTAAAATCGGTTCTATGAAGAAAGTTTTTCAACCAATTCTAATTAAAGAATCACATGAAATAAAATACTCTATTATACGTGTTAGCAAAGGGTTACAATATTATTTGTATGAAGGAAATGCCTGGAGCTCTTTTATATCACAATCCTATACTGTTTCAGAAAAATCCAGCCGAATGGGTGTCCGGTTAAAAGGTAATTCGATCCAATCTATTAAGGAAAATGAAATATTAACGGAAGGCATTCCATTGGGAGCGATTCAAGTTCCCGGTGGCGGTGATCCCATTATTTCATTTGTGGAACACCAAACCACGGGCGGCTACCCGAAAATTGCCAATGTTATTACGGCGGACTTGTGTAAAGTCGGTCAGTTGAAACCAGGAGATTCATTAAAATTTCAATTGGTTACTATCGAGGAGGGTGAACGCTTGCGACTCGCTCAGGAATTATTTATTCAATCATTAAAAAACCATGACTAATACCACTGCCATACTTGTAACGCTCGTCATTTATAAAATTGTCCTGATCTTGATCGGATTGTGGGCCAATAAGCGTACAAAATCCACATCCGATTATTTTCTTGGGGGACGGAAACTCGGCCCATGGGTGGCGGCACTGAGCGCATCTGCATCATCCTCATCGGCATGGACGCTCTTGGGCGTGAGCGGTGCGGCCTATTTATGGGGATTGCCGGCCATTTGGTTATTCCCCGCCACCTTATCAGGATTTTTGATTAATTGGTTTTATATCGCACCGAGATTGAGTGTCCACGGGGAAAAAGTAGGCGCCATCACATTAACGGACGTTTTAGCTACAGATGACAATGGTTTATCCATAAAAGAATTGCGATGGCTTGCATCGGTCATTATCCTCTTTTGTTTTGTTTTTTACATCGCCTCCCAATTCGACGCGGCAGGACAGTCTTTTCAATCCACTTTTGGCATGGATAAAAATATCAGTATTCTACTTGGTGCGGGGATCATTCTCATTTATACCCTTTTGGGCGGCTTTTGGGCTGTGAGTGTTAGTGATACCCTTCAAGGTATAATGATGGCTTTATCCGCTATAATTTTACCCATTGTGGCCATATCTCAAGCAGGGTTAGGCAATATTGTCGCAAGCTTTTCAAATCAATCCATTTTCAGTTCGCCTTCGGGAATGGGTGGTATTGTTGCATTGGGATTTATTTTAGGGACGTTAGGTATTGGTATCGGTTATCCAGGTCAGCCCCATGTGGTGAATCGATTTATGGCTATTGATCCAGGAGAGAAAATTCGGCAAGGTCGCATGATTGCTATTGGCTGGGCACTCATCATATATCCGGGTATGATTTTCCTTGGTTGGGCCGGGCGAATTCTCATGGACATTCCGGGCCACGAACAAATCCTCATTGTGATGGGAAATCAATTATTGTCCCCGGTATTTTCAGGTATCATCCTGGGGGCAGTTTTATCGGCCATCATGTCCACAGCGGACAGTCAATTGTTGGTGGCTGCATCCAGTGTGAGTCACGATTTAAATAGCAGTGGAGAAGAATTCAGTTTAAATCAAACGCGGATAGTCGTGGCGGTCATTTGTGTTATCTCTGTTTTTATGGCCATTTTTGTGGATAAAAGTATCTACAGTCGCGTGCTGTTTGCTTTTTCTGCGATGGGCGCAGCTTTTGGCCCGTTGCTCATTGGCAGGTTACAGGGCGGCGTGCCAAAAATCAATGCAATCTCGGCCATGGCGGTGGGCTTTGTCGGGACGTTATTTTTCTATTATTCTGATATGAAACCGGAAGGCAATCCTTTGGAACGGTTGATTCCTTTTGCTTTGGCATTTATTATTATCCAAATGGGTAGAAAAAAAGGATGATGGACATTAATTCAGATATGGGAGAAATCAACCGCTTGTTAGGTGACGGTACTTATGAAAAACTTATGGAGTATGTCACTTCTATCAATGTGGCTTGCGGCGGTCATGCAGGCGATGAGACTATGATGGCAGCCATGGTGGCCTTGGCAAAGGAAAATGGTGTTAATATCGGCGCCCATCCTAGTTATCCTGATAGAGAAAATTTTGGACGAATTGATATGAATATGGATGCCAATGAACTATTAGATACCGTTCGGGACCAGATTCAGTTATTAGTTGATATAGGTACAAATAACGGGGTTAACCTATCACATGTAAAAGCGCATGGTGCACTGTATAACAGGGCCGTAACAGATGAAGATATTGCGCAGACCATTGGCGAAGCCATTATTCAAGTGGATCCATTATTAAAAGTTATAGGATTGGCAGGGTCTAAGATGTTATCTGTATTTGATGGTTTGGGATTGGATACCATGGCAGAAGCTTTTGCTGATCGTTCTTATGAATCGGATGGAACATTGCGAAATAGACAATATAATGATGCTTTGATCACTGATCCGGATAAAGCTGCATTCCAGACAAAAAATATAATGGAAGGTACAGTAATTTCTTTCGAAGGAAAGGCCATAGAAATGAATGCACAAACGATTTGTATTCATAGTGATACGCCAAATATTGTGGCGATTGCTGAGGCAGTGAGGGAAGAAATTAAAAGGGAGGGAGAAAAGTAATTATTTTTGATGAGTTAGAAAAGGAAACAACATGAAACAATTAATAACAATTTTACTGACACTTACCATTGGATTTTCCCAATCCTTATCGAAGGAAGAAAAGCAAATTGGATCCTATATCGACAATCATACCAATGAAGCCATTGATCTGGTAGAAAAAGTGGTTAACATCAATAGCGGCACCCTAAATATGGAAGGGAATAAAAAGGTCGGAAAAATCTTTCAGGCTGAATTAGATAAACTTGGGTTTCATACCTACTGGGTCACTTACCCTAAAGAAATCAAACGGTCCGGACATTTATTTGCAGAAATGCGCGGTGGAAAAGGACAAAATATACTCCTTATTGGGCATTTGGATACGGTGTTTGAACCAGATCACCCTTTCCAGAAATACACTCGAAAAGGGGATACAGCTTACGGTCCCGGTGTTTCGGATATGAAAGCGGGCGATGTATCCATGATTTATATCATGAAAGCACTCGATAAAATTGGCGTGCTGCAAGATTTGAATCTCACATTGGCTTTTACGGGAGACGAAGAAAAAACCGGCGGTCCCGTTTCTATTGTCCGAAAAGAATTGGTGGAAGCAGGGAAGTGGGCCAACATCGGCTTGGGTTTTGAAGGTGCCGTGGGCATGAATACGGGTACCATTGCCCGACGGAGTTCATCATCCTGGGTGTTGACCACGACAGGGATACAAGGTCATTCATCTCAAATATTTAAAGACCATCTCGGTTATGGGGCCATATTTGAAGCATCGCGGATTTTGAATGCATTCCGGGAAGAATTAGCGCTGGAAGAGTATCTCACATTTAACCCCGGGACGATTGTAGGTGGCACCGATGTGAACTATGATCCGGTGAATTCAAAAGGCACCACATTTGGTAAAACTAATGTAGTTGCCCAATCGGTCACAGTCCATGGAGGCATTCGGACCATTTCAATACCTCAGTTTGAAAATGCCATGAAAAATATGAAAGAAATCGCTACTCGGAATTTGCCCGGAACCACAGCGAATATAGTGTTTAAAACCAGTTATCCACCTATGGAACCAACAAAGGAAAACTATGCTTTATTAGATCAAATGGAAGTGGTAAATCTTGCCTTGGGTTATGGGAAACTGGAACCACTTGATCCCAGCAAGCGCGGTGCGGCGGATATTTCTTTTGTGGCGCCTCACGTAAATGCATCCTTAGCGGGCATGGGTCCCGATGGGTTTGGAGACCATTCTGAGAATGAAGGACTTGATTTATTATCATTCCCGAAAACAACGACGCGAGCAGCCATTTTAATCTATCGTTTGACCCGATGATTAAACTCACCCCTTTAAATTTTCCCTCTCATATCCTCCAAAGGCGTGCAGGCGAGGTTTGGGATTCATGAGGGTGTAATATATGATTGCAAAATTATTTGTCTCACTGCTGAACTTTTCACCTGCCATCAAAAGGGCTGCATGGAAGTGGTGGTACCAACGGTTGGCTCATCGCGGCAGGGAAACGGGATGGTCCTTCATGAATTATGGATTTACGCCGCTCAAGGGGTCGCCTAAACGTGAATTATTTCCAAAAGACGAACAGGATCGTCTCTTTATACAACTCTATGATTATAACGTATCCCAAATACCTATAGAAGGGTTAAAGGTGCTGGAGGTAGGGTCCGGCCGGGGTGGAGGCGCATCATTCGTTGCGCGATATCATAATCCATCAGAAATGACCGGTCTGGATTATTCTCAATCCGCCATTGAATTATCTCGGAGACTTCATAAAGATGTACCAAATCTTCAGTTTGTCCAAGGAGACGCAGAATCCCTGCCATTTGAGGATCATACGTTTGATGTGGTGATTAATGTGGAATCGTCTCACTGTTATGGTAATGTGGATGCATTCATCAAAGAAGTGTCTCGCATATTAAAGCCTGGTGGTTATTTCAGTTGGGTAGATTTACGCGGTAAAGAGATGTTAGATGAAACGGAATCAGCATTTAATTTAGCTGAGCTTAACTTAATTCATAATGAAACCATTACGAAAGAAGTGATCCAGGCTTTAGATGATATTCATGAACGAAAAATGATTATGATTTCTGATAATGTACCCAAGGTTTTTCAAACCGCTTTTCGCGATTTCGCTGGTGTAAAATATTCCAAAATCTACAATGCTTTTCAAGAGGGGAATGCCGTATATTTAGCCAAAGCGTTTCAAAAAGTCACCTAATAAAACACTGAAGGACTATACCATCTATGTCCCCCACTGATTTTCCCACCTTTGGGATTGAGCATATAGTCTATATGGGTGTCTGTTTGGCCATTTGGCTCGCACTCCCATTTATTGGTAAAAATTATCTTAGTCCTTCTCAACGGATTGGGGTTGCTCTTTTCCTGGCCGTATTCACCATTTTCCAGGAAGTACTTTTTGATGCCTTCCAAATTTATATTGATGATTATTTTCTTAAAGATGATCTGTCCCTCCACATGTGCGGTATTAGTTTATTTCTTACAGCTTTTGCCTTATGGAAAAAATCACAAGCTGCTTTTGAACTTGCCTATTTTTGGGGATTGGTGGGGGCACTTCAGGGCATTATAACACCAGATCCCGCCCGTTGGCCATATGGTGATATTTCTATCTTCTGGAATTTTCTTTCCCATGGAATTATAATACTTAATGTAATCTGGCTTATTTGGGTGGATGGAATGCGCTGCAGAAAAGGATCGCTATTAAACACATTTTTAATTACTAATGGTGTCGTTTTTGTTATCAATGTGGTGAATAAAATTCTTGGTGAGGGTGCGAACTATTGGTTCATTTGTGCCAAACCAGGTGGGGACAATCCCTTTCTCATCGGTGAATGGCCCTATTATTTATTCACCTTTGAATTGGTGGGTTTTGCTTTGATGGGATTGATTTATCTGCCCATGTGGTTTTCTGTAAATCGTCAGAAAAAAGGAGCGTTTACAGCATCAAAAACTGCGTAAGTTTGGTGTAGAAAATGTCCACATTACTCGGTTATTTCTTCCTCGCCCTGGGCGTATCCTTTATCTGTTCCACTTTGGAATCAGTTATGTTGTCTGTTACGCATTCCCATATCGGAACCCTGGTTAAGACCAATCACCGTAGCGGAAAACTGCTTCAACATCTTAAGGATGATATCAATCGCCCCTTGGCGGCCATCCTTACTTTAAACACGATTGCCAATACAGTGGGTGCTACAGGCGTTGGCGCTCAAGCCATGCATGTGTTTGGGTCAGGATCTGTTGCCATGGTATCTGGAATTCTGACTTTTTGTATTCTTGTATTTTCAGAGATAATTCCAAAAACCATCGGCGCAACATACTGGAAAAAATTGGCCAGTCCATCGGCATATATGATTCGGGTACTCATGATCTTTACATTTCCATTTGTATGGTTGAGTGAGGCTTTATCAACCCAATTGACTCCAGATGAAGATGAAATGAAAAAAGTCAGTAGAGAAGAAATTACTGCCATGGCAGAAATGGGTGAAGATGAAGGATCTATTGATGAACATGAATCGGATATTATTGAGAATTTATTTAAACTGAAAAAAATACCCATTGAAGATATTTTAACACCCCGATCGGTTATTTTTGCGCTCCAGCATAATGACACCGTTGGTAAAGTCATGGACGAACATGAAGATATTAATTTTTCACGAATTCCCATTTATAAAGAGAATATAGATAATATTATTGGTATTATTTATAAAGATACACTCTTGGAAACCATGGCTGATGATAATTTTGATAAGACCATGGCCGATATTCTAGATCCTGTTGATACGGTTTTTGAGACACATACAGTAGAATCCGTTTTGAATAAATTTACAAAAACGCGATCCCATATATTTATCGTGAAGGACGAGTTCGGTGGTACCACTGGTATCGTAACGATGGAAGATTGTATCGAAACGCTTCTTGGGGTTGAAATAATGGATGAATCTGATGAAGTGGCGGATATGCGGGAATTGGCTAAAGATCAGTTACGACAAAAACGCCAATCGGAAGAAAATGGGGAGTAATTAAATATAGCCCCAAAATCTTCCTATCATCCTAAACCGAATTTGAAGGATCTCAAGCAGGTGTAACCACTATAACAAACGCATGCGATTCTTCATTTTTCCGACAAATCGGAATCACTCAGAATGACAATTACATTTTTTTACTTAATCCATCATTCACTCATTTCTAATACCCTTCTAATCTCCTAAATTCAAGGATTGTGAAAACTGCGAAACTCACACTCCTGACCTTCATTTTACTCTTTCTGACCGCTGGAGAGCGGCAGGTTAAATACTTTTTCACTGATCATGATTTCCTCACAGGTCACAATGTGCCCAAATCAGAAATCATAAATAAAAATCATATTCGGGCAGAATATGACCAATTAGACCGCCTGATACTTAAATCACATATTAACCGCAGCGGTGAAGTTTTATCCCTGGAACAGTATACTTACATTGATTCCAACACATCCATCAGACAAAAAGATTTAGTGGACGAATCCGGCCATATTATCTATCAGACTGTTTTTGGGCGAGAGCCCCAGTCCATTTCATATATCGAATGGGTATTTGGCGTGGATTCAGTTAAAAAATGGGATGATCGTTTTACCACATCGGATCTTAATGAAATGGATAAGCCGGATAACTATCGTTTCTATGATGTGGATGCCTTTGAATATGGGGGGAAGGAATTGGTTTATGATTCCCTAGGGAGGGTGGCGCGAGATGAATGGTTCCGACGGCCGGACAATAAATCCATGCATAAATTTCTTTATAAATTCTATGATGACCTCAATATAACCCACATGTTTGAATATGATTCAAATGGTGTACTTATCATGGACGTAAAACTGAGCCCCGATGGAACGGAAGCCTTATTCAGGTTTACGGGACCGCCGGATAATAGTGTACAAAACCATAGTACTGTGGCCTATAATTTGGATGGTGACTTGAACTGGGGATATATCAATTGGGTGGTTCCAGGAGAAACAGATAGTGGCCGGGTTGACCTTTCCGAAATCCTAAAAGGTGATTACACGATCATGCTTGAAAATGACAGTGTGTTGCGAGACAGCGCGGTATATGACATCCATTTTGATGGAGAAGGAGTAAAAGGGTACATGGCAACCAAACGCACCATCCATTATGTGACTTATGATATAAGCCCACCTATCATGGTGTTAGAAATGGATAAATATCTCAAGGATGTATCATTGTCTTTTACATCAACCGAGCCCATTGATTCGGCATTTATCGTTTGGGCACCTGATTCCAATTTTAACCATATTCCAGCTGACACCGTAATCTTGATTCACGATGAGATTGGCCATACAGATCGCTTTAAACCGGTTAACCAAACGGATCTTATGGATGGGGTAATGTACGACCCGGAAATATATGCATTTGATCGTGCAGGCAATTTATCAAAACCAGGGATTCGACAGGATGTGATTTATGATATTACACCGCCTGTTTTGGTCATCACGGGCCCATCATCCGGTGCCTGGGTAAACCATCAAGAATTGTATATGAATACAAATGAGCCCATTCTATCCTGGAAAGTGGTGGCCCAATGGCAGGGAGGTGTAACGGATACGAAAGCGCCCTATTCTCATGAGTTTACAGACACAGTTCAGGCTGAGATGGATGCAAACTTAATCGCCTATTTTCAACTGAATGACGGCAGTATTTATTCCTATGGTTTGGTGGGCATAGACTTGGCAGGGAATGTGAGCGATACAGTACGTATCGATTCCATCCATTACGATATTACGCCACCTGTGTTGACCATGATCTATCCGTTTGATGATGCGGCCATAAATAATGCCACTGTCAGTTATGCCGCCAGCGAACAGCTTTTGGCCGGCGAATTTCTATGGACTCAAAATGGCGGCATGGGAGATTCCCTCTCTCCACATGTTGTTGAATTGGTGGATGAAGAATTGTCTCCTGCTGAAAAAATTCATATATCATTAACCAATGAACCGTACCTAACGGATGGAAGTACCTATTCCATCTTTTTTACCGGTCGAGATTTGGCCGGAAACGACAGTGAACCAATTACGATATCAAATGTGCTTTTTGATACAACGCCACCAGTTTTTACAAATGTTTCTCCCGATTCAGGTGCGGCATTGAATCATCAATCAATATCTTATGATGTTTCAGAACATTTACATAAGGGTGCTGTCACTTGGGTGCAAACTGGTGGCGTGGCGGATCCAGACGCGCCTCATACAGTTGAAATGGCAGAAGCTGAATTGGCCTTCGGTCTTCATGATAGTATTAATCTGAAAAACATGCCAATCCTCCAGGATGGTGGAATATATTCTCTCTTTTTCAGTGGTTCAGATCGGGCTGGGAATTTTGCGGATACTGTATTGGTTGCCGAAGTCCTTTACGATTATACCGCACCGGAGATGGTGATTGAATATCCATTACCGAAATCCATTTCAAATACAACCACAATGACATATTCATTATCGGAAGATTTATTTGAAGGGCAATTTAAATGGATTTGGCTCGGTGGCGTTGCGGATACATTGGCGCCTTATACCGCTATTTTGACAAAAGAGGAAAGAAGTGGAGGGGAACATAGCCAAATTGAATTGGTGAATAATCCAATGGTGGTTGAGAACGCCCTTTACACCATGACGTTTAATGGACGAGACAGAGCAGGGAATAAATCAAAACGAGCATTCGTTCCTGGACTTCAATATGACTTTACACCGCCTGAATTGACTTGGAATAGTCCAATTTCAGGTGATGCGGTGAATCATAAAAATATCCATTTTTCCAATAGTGAATTCCTGGAGTCGGGTATAATCACTTGGATATGGATCAACGGCATAGAGGATCCTGATAGTATTCATGCCATGGTACTGAGTGGTGACGAATTAAATGGCGGTGAATTTGCGCCCGGCGAAATTGCAAATGTGCCTCCGCTGGTAGATGGGGGAATTTATAATATTTCATATTTTGCATTTGATCCGGCGGGGAATGAGTCGAATCACATTTTTGTTGAAAATGTTCTCTATGATATTACCCAACCCGAGATTACAATTGTTTATCCATTGCCGCGATCTATTTCACGTACCAGCGCTGTGACCTACACATTATCTGAAGAACTACATGAAGGAAAATTCAAATGGATTTGGCTCGGTGGTATAAAAGATACATTGGCGCCTTATACTGCGATATTGACAAAAGAAGAACGGGCAGCGGGTGAACATACAGAAATTGAATTGTCCAATAATCCCACCGTGGTAGAAAATGCACTGTACACCATGACAATCAGCGGAATGGATCGCGCTGGAAATAAAACAAAACGGGCATTTTTACCAGGACTTCAATATGACTTCACGCCACCGGAATTGACCATAATCAGTCCATCTAATGGAGATGCAGTCAACAATAAACAGGTTCATTACTCCAATAGTGAACTATTGGCATCTGCCCAGATGATATGGCGTTGGACAGGTGGTGTTGAAGATTCCGGCTCGCCCCATGTTATCGACCTAACTGATAAAGAACTATATGGTGCTGAAATTGGTCCGAATACGCTAACGAATTCGCCCAATTTGGTTGACGGGGCGGAATATTCTTTGCTTTATGCTGCATTCGATCCGGCGGGTAACCAAAGCGACACTACCATCGTGGATAACATTGAATATGACATTACACCACCAACTATAGCATTCACATATCCAGAATCCAATATTTTTACTACAGAAACAAAAGTGAATTTTGATGTGTCTGAGAATATGTATGATTTTAACATCGATTGGAAGGGAGACGGAACTGTTGGCGAACCCCATTCTGTCAATTTCAATCAACAAAAAGTATTGCCCGCAGGATCTTACAATTCCGATGATTTGATTGTACCTGAATTGAAAGATGGTTTTTCATATACAATCTCATTGAAGGGTATAGATCGCGCGGGAAACGTTGCGACTCCGGTTGAACTAACTGATATTAGGATCGATCTAACACCGCCCGAATTCACCGCATTTACGCCACAATCTGGCTCGTTTATTAACCATGTGGATATCGGTTGGACTTTATCTGAAGATATCGCCAAAGGATCTGTTTCATTTCAACACGCAGGTACAGATACTAAGTTAGTCTCTGAATTATTAAATACAGAATTGAATTCCGGGAATCGCATACCTTTAGGCTTGGAAAATACTGTTGACCTCCGCGACGGAATGAAATATACCATTAACGTCACAGGTGTCGATTTTGCCGGAAATATTTCTAAAATATTAACTGTTGACGAAATTACCTATGATGTTTCTCCATCGGAGATCATTGTAACAGAACCCAAATCAGATAGCTTCGTGAATAAGGTTGATGTGGTGTTTTCGGTGAATGAACCTTTAATCTCAGGACAAATGGTGTGGACCAATGATCGTGAAGAAAAAATGATATTCGATCTGAGAAGTGAAGACTTATTGTCAGGGAGGCATATTTTAAAAGATTATGATATATCTCCGGAAGAAGGTATGCCTTATCAAATTATAATTGAAGGGATCGATCGGGCAAACAATAAAAGTACATCGGAACCAATTGAAAATGTTTTGTTTGATGTGACTTTGCCTGTATTGACTACGCTAAGCCCAATAGCAAATTCACCCATAAACCATACAAAGATATCCTTAAGTATTAGCGAACCCATAGAATTTGGATCGGTTCGATGGGTAGCTTCCGAAGGAAATGATCCTAAAACTCCCCACATTAGACCAATAGATGGTGACTTATTAAAGGGTGGAGATTTTATTGATTTTGATTTTTCTGCGCCACCCACATTGGTGAATGGTGTAACCTATTCAATAATCATAGAGGGAACAGATCTTGCGGGAAACACATCAGAAGCATATGCTGTTGACGGTATTCTTTTTGATACGATTCCGCCTGAATTTGTGGAAATTATTCCTGGTGATGGGGCCCATATCAGAGAGCCGGATATTTCATATAGACTCACTGAAGATTTAGCAGAGGGGAAGATATATTTTGATCATACAGGGGGATCATCTGATCCTAAAACAACCCATATGATTACACTGGCTGGTAGTAAAAAGAGACAAGGAACTCAAGGGGGAAAACTTCCTGCATCTTTTGTTTCACTTGTGCATGGTGCCATATATAATATTCGATTTGAAGGAAAAGATGCAGCGGGAAATCTGGCACCGGAAAAAGTCGTTAATCAAGTCGTTTTTGACAATGAACCGCCGGCGATTACCATTTCTGATCCGGAGAACAATTCGTTTCGGAATAAAAAAACAATCTCGTTTACTATCAGTGAAGATTTGTCAGAAGGGATTATAACACTAAGCCATGCTGCAGGAAAATCCGATCCAAACGCACCATATTCTATTATTTTGGATGAGGCAGGACGAAAATCCGGTCAATATGAAAATAATATATTTCCTGAGTTAAAATGGGTGGACGGTGTTACATATAATTTGACGATTAATGGAACGGATCCAGCTGGGAATGTGGCGGCGGAAGCCATTATTAAAAGCATATCTTACGATATTATTCCACCCGTTATTTCAATTGATAACATCAATAATAATAGCCATATAAATTATAATATATTAAGTTATTCTTTAAGTGAAAATTTGGAAAATAGTACAGTAACATTTACGCAAACTGATGGGGATCCAGATCCCCGTTCACCTCAAGTGGTAAGGCTCACGGGATCTGAACTCACCGCCGGACAATTTTCAAACCAAAAATTGGCCAATGGACCCAATTTAGTCAACGGCGCCATCTATGATATTTCATTTACGGGTACTGATCCTTCCGGGAATGAGGCAATTCCAATTAATATCTCGAACGTGAACTTTGATAACCAACCGCCTGTTATGTCTATAAGTCGGCCCTTAGATTCCGAGCAAATCAAAACAACTTTTATATCATATATGAGTAATGAGTTATTAGAAAGTGCCACAGCTGTATTTGAACAAACCAGTGGAACAATCGATATGAATTCACCTCACAGAGTTCCCTTGAAAGGAGCATCACTTACAGAAGGTGTCCATTCCGATTATGACCTCGGAATTACTTCACAATTGGCAGATGGAGGTCGTTATAGCGTATCCATCGAAGCGGTTGATAAAGCAGGAAATCCAGCAAAAATAACCCAAATTAAAGACGTGTTTTTCGATGTTTTGCCACCGGACTTATCCTTATCGGCACCGACTTCCGGTTCCATCGTCAATGTAACCAACGTAACATATGCCACTTCAGAAGAGATGGGTAATGGAAAAATGATCTTCACCCGAACAGGTGGGGCAGAAGATCCTACAAGTCCTCATGAGATCGATCTGACCGGGAACCGATTGAAACAGGGAGATCATTATGGGGAATCATTCAATAATGATGTTGAACTGAAAGATGGCAGTATTTATTCCATTGAATTCTCCGGAGAAGATTTAGCAGGAAATGTGGCTATAAATGTCTCTGTAGAGAACATCACCTTTGATATTTCACCACCGGTAATAGCGATAAATGAGCCAACTTCGAACGGATTTTATAATCAAGTAATGTTAGGTTATGAATTAAATGAAACATTGATATCTGGTACAATAATTCTGGAAAGGAGGGGTGGAGCAAATGATCCCTTGAGTCCACATGAGATTGGGCTTTCGAACGATCAATTACTTCCTGGAAAGAAATCAGATTTTCTTATCAATACACATACAAATTTGATCAGTAATACCACGTATAATATTCGTATTGAAGGTCAAGACATAGCAGGGAATATGGGTAAATCACTAGAAATAACCGGCGTTACTTTTGATGATATTCCGCCTGATATTTCTGTCACTTCTCCGGCACCGGATTCCTATATAAACGAGACCATTCTTGGTTTAAGAACAAATGAAGTACTTTCAGAAGCTAAAATTGAGTGGATTTGGGTTGATGGGAATCCAGACCCGGCAGGAACCCATGAATCAAAAATGATAGGCGATCAGCTTCAGGATGGAGATTATCCGGAAGTGAAATTTGATCCACCGCCATCCTTAATCAGTAGTGCAAGGTATCGAGTAGTTTATACGGGGACAGATCGGGCAGGAAATACTTCAACCTATGTGTTAGGTACCCTATTTTTTGATAACGAACCGCCAGAGATTTCGATGTTATTTCCAATAGAAAACGGTTTTACCAATATGAATGAAGTGAGTTATGAGTTGAATGAACCGCTCCTCATGGCCAATTTGATTTGGACATCAATAGATGGTGCTGAAACCATTTCTATTGATTTAACAGGCGACGAATTAAAGTCCGGCATATTTGCCCAGGCAACATTGGCAAACCAATCAGAATTGTCTGATGGTACCGTATATAATCTTTCTATAACAGCAATTGATTTGTCGGGGAACGAAGCAGAAATATCATTGGTGAATCATGTGACTTATGATAAATCGAAACCAAAATTTACTCAGGTTTTCCCCAGTACCAGCGCGCGTGTGAATTCCCAATTGCTTAAGTGGACGGCGAATGAAGAGCTGGTCAGTGGGAAGTATACCTGGATCCATATGGGTGGAAATGCGGATCCGTCTGCACCACATACATTTGAACTTACGCCCGAATTATTGAGCGCAGCATCGCATGACAATTCCACGCTTCCAGATTTAGAACTAGTGACAGATGCCATGTACCGCATTACACTCGAAGGAACGGACAGAGCAGGGAATACGGGTAAAAAGTTCATTATGAGTGTTGTTTATGATGATATTCCACCCACATTAGAAATTAAATACCCCGAATCCAAAACTGCAGTTAATCACCTGGATGTGGCTTACCGAATTTCAGAAGGGTTAAGTACCGGACAATTTATATACACACAAGTTGGCGGAGTGTCTGATCCAAACTCACCAGTCACTTTTGATTTAGTTGGAACAGAACTTGAAACAATTTTTGAGACTCCAAAGTTACCTAAAAATCCACCTGTATTGCAGGATGGCTCTATTTATAATATTGTCTTTGAGGGTGTTGATTTAGCAATGAATACATCAACATCCAATTTGATTGACAGTGTAAAATATGATGTCACCCGTCCTGTTATTACAATTCATAATCCACAATCAAAATCGAATTTAATGGGTGTGGAAATATCCATTGAAATCAGTGAAGATTTGATGGATGGAAAAATGATTTGGACCCGCACCGGAGGACTAAAATCCGAAATTACGCGGCAAAAAATACCCCTTTACAATGAATATCTGTCCGAGGGGATGCATCCTCACGCCAAATTACCCATGGATAAAACACTAAGTGCCAGCGTTCTTTATTCACTCTCCGTAGAGGCGCAGGATTTCGCTAAAAACCTGGCGGAGCCGGTCAGTGTAGAAGGAATTGAATATATTAGAAGTATGGCAGGGAATTGGTACTATAAAGGCCAAATAATTGAAATTGTCTGGGTATTCGAACCTGACGAATCAGGTATTAAGGGTAACTTTATGCAGGGTCTATCATTGGGTACAAAAATCAGTGATCAGGAAAAAGGGAAATTTGAATTTGATTTTAGTAAAAAACCTTGGGTATTGAAGTTGGAAATGGATAACCCGAAAAAGAATCGCATTAGTCTAATGATGTTTTTGGATAATACACACATGCGTGTGGTTACAGGTGAGAAAAAACCTCGAAGCTGGCAGGATGGTGAAGTGATGGAATATGAGTGGCGTCCCGAATAGGCACGGTGCGAATTATTAGATGATAAAAGGTAATTCCTCTTTATATTCGCCGGCTATTTTCATATGATATTTGAACAGGAGAAATTTAGTTATGGCTAAGAAACAGAAAAGTTTTGCCGAAAAGGCCGTCAAGCACAGCGGAAAAGAAATGGTGCACGTTAAATTCGTTAAAAGTGTTGCTTCAAATAAAGAAGGATACTGGCGATTTAATGAATCCATGATTCCTATGGAAAAGGGAGAAAGTTTGGAAGCTACCCTCAAACGGTTGGATGCTGAAGCAAATTTATCGGATATAGAAATGTCACCGGCAGTTGAAGAAACACCAGTTGAAGCAGCAGCCGAAGCTGCTGTGGAAGAAACAGAAGTCGACACTGTAGAAGAGGAATCAGTAGAAGATTCAAGTTCCGAGAAAGGTGAAGAACAAGTAGAAGAAGTAACTGAAGAAACACCAGTTGAAGCAGCAGCCGAAGCTGTTGTGGAAGAAACGGAAGTCGACACTGTAGAAGAGGAATCAGTAGAAGATTCAAGTTCCGAGAAAGGTGAAGAACAAGTAGAAGAAGTAACTGAAGAAACACCTGACGCTGAGTCCACCGAAGAAAAATCTGAATAATTAATATTTGTAAGATTAGAATTATTCATTATATCTGGAGAGGTGGCCGAGCGGCTTAAGGCGCACGCTTGGAAAGCGTGTGTACGTTAATAGCGTACCGTGGGTTCGAATCCCACCCTCTCCGCACAATCCCCCTTGACAAACAAGAGTGGACCTTTTTTGTTTATAGCATTGATGGTAGATTCAAGTAATCAAAAAGAGGTAAGGAAATGAAAAAAATAATTTTATTCGGAATTGGTGTTATGACACTTTTCCTTGTAACAGGTTGTGAAACAGCTGACAAGCAATTGGAAGCAAACTTAGAAATGTATGGAAGGGTTTGGCATAACGCACTCAACAATGATGATTGGACAGAAGTAAATGAGGATAATTTTGACAAAAATGTTACCTTAGTTCTTCAACCTGAAAATATTGTTGGAGTTCAAAGTGTCAAAGATTATTACAAAAATTATGTCATTGGTTTCTCAGATCGTTCATTCACAATTATTGATCTTTTTGGACAAGGTGATAAAATTGTAAAACACTGGAATTTTAAAGGAACTCATACAGGCAATTTCTTCGGAATTCCGCCCACTGGAAGAAAATTGGATCTTAGTGGAGTTACGCTTGTTAAAATGAAAGATGGAAAAATTGCGCAAGAGCATGATGTTTTTGATAACTTATCTTTCTTAAAACAGCTTGGACTTCCAACAGATTAGGTAAACAATATAATACTATCATACCAATGGAAAGCCTCTGTGTTAAAATAGGGGCTTTTTTATTTATTAAAGAGACACCCACATTGTTGGGTAATTTCTGTGTAATTTCCTTTATGAAACGGCTCTGGATCATTATGTGTCTGAATTGGCGTTTAAAATCATATTTCTAATCAAACCAAAAGGAAAAAATCATGAAAAAAATAATATTTATCATTTCATCATTTTTATTTGTTAGTAATCTTCTATTTGCAGGAGATAAAGAAGATATTGTTAAACAAATTAAAAATCAGTGGGTTGATTTTTCTAAAAAAAAGATGGATTCATCTCTAATTAACCCAAATGGTGCTTGGCAGGCAAGATCCGATGGTGGTCTGTGGGATTTTCAATCTCCAAAGGAAATCAAATCACAAATTGAAGATTCACCAAATACTTTGAATTTTAGACCGTATCATATAGAAGTTACTATAGTTGGTAAAAATAAAGATGTTGCCTACACTAGTTATTACCTTGTAGGGTCAATCACTGGTCCAAGTGACAAAGTAATAGCAAGTAATTATAGGACAAGAGCTTCAGGTACTCTTGTTAAAAATAAAGGAAAGTGGGTGGCAGTTGGTCAGCATTTTAGTCCTCTATATGGTGGATCTGGTGTAATCTTCGATTAGCGCATTATTTTATAATAAGCAGATTAGCCTCCTCACGGGGGCTTTTTTGTTTATAAAAGAGACACTCACATTGGTGGGTAATTTTTAACGTTTTGTTGATAACTCAGTCAAAGCGATTGAAAATTTAAATTAATTGGAAATAATAAAATTAAAATAATAAAAACATATCTTTTCTATTCAATCAGTAGTTTACTGTTTCTCATTGGCTGTGAAGATTCAGATAATACAAGTTCAGAAGTCTTATTATGTGAAGGTGTATATTCAACAGCTAATATCTTAGTTGATATAAGTGGAGAGGTTTATAACGATGACGAATCAGTTAAGGCATATAGTAAATATGCCTGGACATCGGATGAAACAAGTAGAATACTATCTGGAAACGGTATTCCAAATCATGAAGTAGGCACATTCCCTAATCCTGGTAATCCAAACACTATCAGAGAACAAAATATAAATGCAACATTTACCCTTTGTCCATCATTAGTTTCTGAAACTGGTGTTCAAGTTGGTGGACCTGCAGGTGCAATAGCTTACGCAATAAATAGCGTCAAATTTGACCCAGGTACAGCTGGGCGATGTAATGATTCTGGAAAATGTGATTTAGGTCGAGGTCAAGGTAGATGGAGTATAGAAGCACTGGGCCATAATACTTTTGATTTTGGTGATGATATGAATCACGCTCATGTACAGCCTACGGGTGAATATCATTACCATGGTATGCCCGAACTTCTATTAGATCTATTAGGGCAAGATAAAAACATGACTCTTATTGGCTGGGCTTCGGATGGCTTTCCAGTTTATGCACGATATGGGTTTACTGTCGCAAATGATTCCAGTAGCGCTATTAAAATTATTAAACCTAGCTGGAAACTTAAAATGACAGGTGATGCTGGCCGTCCTGATACATTGACTGTTCTAGGTGGTCCCCCAGGAGCAGGAGATTCATATCCAAATACAGCTATTCCTCTCGGAGCCTTTACTCAAGATTTTGAGTATGAGGAAGGGTATGGTGACTTAGATCAGTGCAATGGGCGTATTGGGGTAACTCCTGAATTTCCTGAAGGAATATATTATTACATGGTTACTGACGAATTTCCATATTTCTCAAGATGCTTGAAGGGTGACTTTTAAACTTTAATAATCACTCTCTCCGCTCATAAATTAAAAGCCCTGTTTCGATATGAATTGGATTGGGGCATTTCTTATTTTAAATGTAAATTATTAAATATGAGTCATTACAAAGCATCCAAGTACCTATTTGGATTATTCTTATTTTTTTTCATTTTCCTATCCTGCGAAGATAAAGCTGACCCGGTAGAGTCGGTTCTCGACTGGCGCAATCTTGATTTATCTCAAGATTTCAAAACCGGCAGTCGCAATGGAGAAGGGATTGATCCCGAAAAATTCGAAGAAGGCATTACTATTGCAAAATCATTAACCGGATTTCATACTATTGGTGTTATTTATAAGGGTCGTCTTGTGACAGAGGAATATACCATTGGCGACATTTCAACTCAATATTATGTTTGGTCAGTCACCAAAAGTGTTTTATCTGCTTTAGTGGGTATTGCGATAGACAAAGGATTGATGGCTGATGAGTTCCAAAGTTTTTCCTCTTATTATTCTAGCGTAACTGATTCACTTAAAGGTAAGATTACTGTTGCAGAGTTGTTAACCATGTCTTCAGGAATCCCTGATGATGTTACCTATATGTCAGCAGGATATCCGTTGCAATTCATTATGGATAAAGAATTGTTATATCCATCAGGTACCTATTGGAATTATACCTCAGCAGGGACCCACGTTCTTTCATACGTTCTTACTGCAAGCACACAGGAATCTGCCAAATCCTTTGCCGACACTCACCTTTTTCCTAAATTAGGAATCACAGATTACACTTGGGATCAAGATGCTTATGGTATATCTAATGGAGGATTCGGATTGAGTTTAAGGATGAGGGATATGCTTAAGTTCGGCCAACTCTTTTTACAAAAAGGAAAATCGGCAGGACAGGAGATTATTTCCTCATCATGGATAAATAAATCCACATCAATGCTAATTCCATTTGACGCTAGTCAAAGTTGGGGGTACGGCTACCTTTGGTGGACTGCCAAAGTAAATGGTGTTAATATTTATAATGCTTTGGGTTATGCTGGGCAGTTTATCATTATAGTTCCATCAAAGGCGCTTGTGATTGCAGCTACTTCTAATTCTGTACCGGTAGATGGTTATGTCAATGAACTTTACGATACTATTATGGATAAAATTGTGAGTAGTTTCTCGTTGATAAACGATAAATAAAACCTAGTAATACTAGTGTAATTTCAAATTAGCGGAAATTCAATTGCGAAAAATAATCATTTTTATTCCATTCATTTTATTTGCTGAAAGCTTTCTTCATCCGGATTCACCTAAAAACCGTGATCACAATTCACTGGGTTTTGGTATCGCGGGGGATGTAGCTATTTCGAATGGCGTATTCTACGTCGGCCAAACTGTGTCATCTTTAAATAATGGTTCTGTCTATATTTATTCACCTAATTCCATTGGTGGTTTAGATCAAGATGAGATATTGGCGCCGATCCAGGGTGAGATTGGATTCGATTTTGGTTTTGCCATTGATATAAAAAATGATTTAATGATTGTTGGTTCACCCCATCGTGCTAACATTCAAGGCAGAGCTTTTCTTTACCAAAAAAATAATATTGATAAATGGACGTTAATCAAGGTAATTAGTCCCGATTCTGATGAATGGACCATGGATTTTGGTTCGGAAGTTTCTCTTGGAAAAGATGTGATATTAATAGGTGATCGGGATGTGCATCATGGCGAGGGAAAAGTGTTTACTTTGTATAAAGATGGGGAAGAGTGGCACAAGGGTTCCCCGATAAAATATAATTACATAAATGAAGATGGCCATTTTGGACATTCCATTTCAATTGATGAGCAAAAAGCTTTAATCGGCTCTCGAAATGGCAATGTGGCCGTTCAATATGATTTTGATACAATTACCCATTCATGGACTGAAAGTCATGTGTTTTCTCCTTATTATTACCAAAGCAATGGGCGTTTTGGGTTTTCAGTTGAATTGGCAGGTGAATACGCAATAATAGGATCTCCGGGATATGATAAAAAGGGATTTATTGAAATTCATCAATTTGAAAATGATTCATGGGTAAACGTAACAAAAATTTCCAACCCTGAAGATGAAGTTGGTACTTATTTTGGCACTTCTATTGCAATGGAAAATAACCATATTGCAGTAGGGAATTTTAATGGTGAAAAATCCTTTATTTATTCCACTGAAGATTTTAATACATTCTCACTTTCCCAAACGATTGAATCACCATCATCTCACGAGGGGAAATTCGGCCGAAATTTAGAATTGATTAATGGTCATTTGGCCATTGGAGCCACTTATGGCGAAAGAGCTTATATTTATAATACGGATGAAAATAATACTTGGGCCCTTCGTCACGATGTTTCCAGTGATAATAAATCTGTGAGTATAACAGGTGGAAAAATTCTCTGTGAAAATGGGAAAGCCGGAGATTATGACTGTAAGAGTATAGATTTAATGGCCTATCTCACCCCAAGTGAACTCAGTGGCGGGATTCATACAGAATTGAATGACATCTGGGGTTGGGAAGATTCAACAACCGGGAAAGAATATGCATTAGTAGGATTACTAATCGGAACTTCTTTCGTTGATGTGACAGATCCAGAAAACCCTTTTGTGGTAGGTTTATTGCCTACTTCAACAACTAATTCAACTTGGCGAGATATGAAAGTGTATAAAAACCATGTCTATATTGTGGCTGATAATGCTGGAGATCACGGTGTTCAAGTGTTTGACATGACCCAATTGCGCGGTGTGACCACATTCACTCAATTCGAAATGACCTATCACTATACCAATGTAGGCAGTGTTCACAATATAGTCATCAATGAAGCCACTGGATTCGCCTATGCTACAGGGATTTCCAGTGCACTTACTTTGGACTATCAATGCGGTGGTGGTCTCCATATGATGGATCTATCTGATCCGGCGAAGCCCACATTTGCAGGTTGTTTTTCCCATGTTGGCACCGGACGATCTGGTACAGGGTATACCCATGATGCCCAGATTGTGATATACAATGGTCCGGACCAAGACCATCAAGGGAAGGAGATAGCCTTTAGTTCAAATGAAACAGCATTGAGCATCGCTGATATCAGTGACAAGGCAAATCCAAAGATCATTTCAAAATTTGATAATGCGAATTTTGGCTATGTACATCAGGGCTGGCTTTCTAAAGATCATAAATATTTTTTCGTGAATGACGAACTAAATGAATACTACGGCAATGATGACACCCAGACCACGCTGACCTTTGATCTTTCTGATTTGGACGACCCTAAGATTATAAATGTTTATGATTCCGGGTTGAAAACGATTGATCACAATAATTATGTAAAAGGGGACTTGCTTTTTCAATCAAATTATTCAGCCGGGCTCCGCATTTTATATATAAAAGATCCAACCAATCCTTTGGAGGTAGCCAGCTTTGACACCTATCCTTCTGGAGATTATGCTTCATTTGTCGGCTCATGGAGCAATTATCCTTATTTTAATAGTGGCACAATTATTGTGAGCTCCATTGAAGAAGGGCTTTATATTATAAAACCATCTTCAGATGGTAACCTGGAGACTGGGAATGAGTCGGTAATCCCGGAAAATTATGAATTAAACCAAAATTATCCCAACCCGTTCAACCCGACCACACAAATTCAGTACGAATTACCAAGGGAAGGGGAGATCGACCTAACTCTATATAACACGCTTGGGATGGAAGTAATGAAATTGGATAGGGGAATAAAACCTGCAGGTGTTCATCAAATTTCATTTGATGGAAGCCATCTGCCCAGCGGCATTTACTTTTATCAATTGCGGTCAGGCAATTTTGTGAAGACTCGAAAAATGTCCCTTTTAAAATAAGAAAATTCCCGGAAAAATTTATGGATGAACAACCCTAAATTTGCCGAGAGATTTTTAACAAATTATTCCAAATTGGAGGGGTGGCAGAGCCTGGTTGATTGCACCGGTCTTGAAAACCGGCAAGGGGAAACTCTTCGGGGGTTCGAATCCCTCCCCCTCCGCTCATCATCGGATAAGCATCCTTTCTTGTCATTTTACGATTTATTATATTTCCACCATCTATTGTTGGACGTGCCGTCCTGCAATGGTAAGCATACTTGATTATTCCACTTTTGAATTTCCCTAAATATTCATCATGATCATTGCTTAATTTCCTCGTCAATTTTCTATGACAAATCCATCCATAAAAGTTCGATTCGCCCCCAGCCCCACAGGTGAACTCCATATAGGCGGCGCCCGTACGGCCTTATTTAATTGGCTATTTGCCAAAAAACAGGGTGGAAAATTCTTTCTCAGGATTGAAGATACAGATCCAGAACGCTCCCAAGAAAAATATACAGACCAAATTTTACAATCATTAACCTGGCTGGGACTCCATTGGGATCAGCCTGTTGTATATCAATCTCAAAGACTAGATGTATATAAAGAAAGGGTAAAAGCATTGACAGAATCTGGTCAGGTGTATCGCTGTTTTTGCTCAAAGGCAGATCTCCTAACCGCTCGAGATGCAGGCCATTATCAATATCCAGGCACATGCAGAAATCTAACAGAAGACGAGATAAAGTTGCGCTTGAATCAAGGGATTGGGTTCACCATGCGTTTAAGAATGCTTGAAGGAAAAACTACATACAAAGATTTTATCTATGGTGATATTTGTGTGGATCATAAGGAATTGGATGATTTTATTATTGTCAGGTCCGATGGATCTCCAACCTATAATTTTGTGGTCGTAATTGATGACCATGATCAGGATATTACCCATGTGATTCGTGGGGAAGATCATGTATCAAACACACCCAAACAAATTCTTATTTATAAGGCGCTCGGTTTTACAGAACCAATTTTTGCTCATCTTCCTATGATTCTTGGACATGATAAAAAGAGGTTGAGTAAACGTCATGGCGCACCGGGTGTTCAAAATTTTAGAGATGATGGCTATTTCCCGGAAAGTTTGTTGAATTATTTGGCATTGTTGGGATGGAATCCTGGGACAGACAAAGAAGTCTTCTCCTTAGACGAATTGGTTGAAAATTTTGATTTGAGTCAGGTACAAAAAAAGGGTGCCGTATGGGATGAAAAAAAACTCCATTGGATTAGTGGCCAATATGTGATGAATGCATCAACGGAATTTTTATTGGAATCCGTCAGAAGTATTCATCCTGATTGGGGAAAGGGAAGTGCTATTTCATTTCTTATTTCCATCATTGAGTTGTTAAAGGTACGGGCAAAGTCCTTCACTGAATTTATTAATCAATCTGAATATTTCTTTCATGATCCAGAATCCTACAATAAAGCCGGCCTTAAAAAGTGGTGGAAAGATGAATCGGCAAACGAAAGAGTATCCGCTTTTTTACAATATTGTGAAAAGATAACCAATTGGCGCAAGGAAGATCTTGAAATAGCATTCAAATCATTCGCAGAATCGAATGAATGTGGCCTGGGAAAAATTATCATGCCGATACGAATGGCGGTATGCGGTACGCCCAATGGTCCATCCATCTTTGAAATTTTGGAATTATTGGGTCGGGATAAAACAATCCATAGAATTAAAACTGCTTTAGATAAATTACCGGGTTAAATGGAAGAAGAAACCAAACCACGTCACTTTATTCAGCGCTTTATAGATGAAGATAATGTGTCTGGAAAATTTGAGAATCGCGTTCATACACGATTCCCACCAGAACCCAATGGATATCTACATATCGGTCATGCGAAGTCTATATGTTTAAACTTTGGTATTGCGGATGAATTTGGCGGTAAATGCAATTTACGTTTTGATGACACTAATCCCATTGCGGAAGAGGAAGCGTATGTGAAAGCCATTCAGGCTGATGTGAAGTGGCTGGGTTATGATTGGGAAGATCGACTGTGTTTTGCCTCTGATTATTTTCAGCAATTATATGACTATGCCTTATCTTTAGTGAATAATGGAAAGGCTTATGTCTGCGATCTGACTCCTGAAGAAATCCGAAAAACAAGAGGCAGTTTAAAGGATCCGGGAAAAGAAAGTCTATTTCGCAACCGGTCAGTAGAAGAAAATGTGGATTTATTCAATCGAATGAAAAATGGCGAATTTCCAGATGGCAGTCATACCCTAAGAGCTAAAATTGATATGGCACATCCCAATATGAATATGCGGGACCCGGTTATTTATCGCATTCTCCATGCCCACCACCACCGAACGGGAAACGACTGGTGTATTTATCCCATGTATGATTGGGCCCATGGACTAGAAGATTCTATTGAAGGAGTAACCCATTCTCTTTGTTCCTTAGAGTTCGAAGATCACCGTCCGATATATGATTGGTATTTGGATGCATTAGAGGTTTACCATCCACAGCAAATCGAATTTGCAAGACTCAACTTGAGTTATACCATTATGTCCAAAAGATTACTCAAACAATTGGTTGATGACAATCATGTTTCCGGTTGGGATGACCCGCGGATGCCCACTCTATCCGGTTTACGTCGCCGAGGATATACGCCGAAAGCTATTCGAAATTTCATGGATGACATTGGTGTGGCAAAACGAGATAACGTTATGGAAATGGCTAAGTTGGAATCTGCACTTAAATCTGATTTAAATAAACGCTGCGAAAGGCGAATGGCTGTATTAAATCCTTTGAAGGTGGTGATTACAAATTATCCAGAAGGCGATGATGAATTATTAGACGCCATCAATAATCCAGAGGATGAGACCGCCGGAAAACGCCAAGTACCCTTTGGACGAGAACTTTATATTGAACAAGATGATTTTATGGAAGACCCTCCCAAAAAGTTCTTCCGATTAGGTCCCGGACGAGAAGTACGATTACGATATGCTTATTTCATCACTTGCAATGAAGTGGTTAAAGATGATAATGGAAATATCACAGAATTGAAATGTACTTATGATCCTGAGACTAAAGGAGGGAATGCTCCCGATGGACGTAAAGTGAAAGGGACGATTCACTGGGTTTCGGCAGAACATGCGATTGACGGTGTAGTGAGATTATATGATCGATTGTTTCGTGTTCCGAATCCCGCTTCGAAAGATAATTTCATTGATGCGTTAAATCCCGATTCTCTTACCGTTTTAAATGACTGCAAAATGGAACCGGTATTGGAGAAGGTAGCAATAGGGGGTACGGTTCAGTTTGAACGATTGGGGTATTTTTGCAAAGACCCTGATTCAGGAGAAAATACCATTTTTAATCGAACGGTTCCATTGCGGGACTCATGGGCAAAAATTGAAAAACAAATGCTATCTGGTCAGAAAAATTAGCATTGAGAATAGAACTTAAAACCGAGTAATTTAACTGTTCATGTTGACCAAATTTAAATCGATCTTTTCTATTATCCTGTTGGCCGGTATCTTGAATGCAGCCCCGCCGGCGCTTCATGTTTATGTGATTCCATTTGATAATATTAAAAATGATGTAGCCATTGGCTGGCTGTCAGATGCCTTCGCAGAAATGGTAAATGCAGAACTCAGTCAACATGAACGTATATATCTAAAAAATAAGGATGGATTAGAAGAAATCATGACGAATCGATCCTTACTCCTGCAACAGCGTCCTGGAACAAAGAACTTACTTGTTCTTGGGAAATTTGAGAGATCGCTCAATAAAATAACAATTTCTATTCAGTTAATTGATATTGCCACTTGGGATGAGTTATCCAATGGGAGGGTGCGAGGAGATTATAATAATATAACTGGCATTAATCGAAAGTTGTCTGAATCGGTCAATACGATGTTGGTACCCTATTTACCAAAGTTGGATAAGGGACCATATCCAATGCTGACAGAGGGGAAGCGAATGCGCATTCCTCCGTCTTACGGTGAAAAGGCCATTGATATGAGTACGGCAATAGATGTGGCGATTTTAGATTTAGAAAAAAAACTGGATTTAAATATTGGTGCCAGAGGAGAAATTGATCCCAAAGGATTGCGGGAGGAAAATGGAGAATGGGTTCTCGATATTTCTAAAGAGAGCTATAAGGATGATCGTCCGGAAAATAAAATAAACACTCATATGATGGTTGATGTTTTATCAAATCTGATGGAAAATCCTTACCAAGTCAAATTGGAACGCCCCCAATTTAATTATGACCCGGAAAACCGGAAAGAATTTCAAATTGTCATGTCCGTAAATTATGGTTTAAAAGGTAATATTATTAAAGATATGCTTACCTCCCTGCCATATTCTGGTTTGAAGCAAGATGGAAATCTTACTGTTTTTTATTTTAATCGAGATAAATATAATTTTCCCGAAGAGATTACAGAAAAAATCCAATACGGAAAATACCGTACCATTCCCGTTATTCAGCTTCAGGATGCCAATGGGAATCCGTTGGTTATTTTAGTGGATTCTCCCGATCAAAGTATTCATGCGCTCAATAGCAATCGTGTGATTTACAAGCCATTTCATTATTTTTCGAATTTAATTGATTTCACTGTGGGCGGATGGTCCATGCAAGTGGCGTTAGAGACAGTAGATATTCCTGCATCCTATCGATTTAACATGGATGTTAATCGAGCAAACGATATCAGTCGCGTGAGTCTGAAGTTTATTCCAGAAGAAGATCTTCACGCATATTTAAGTAATTTACTTTAGTGTTTTACCGGTGAAAAGTCGATTATTCATTTTATATATACTTTGTTTTCTGCCCATTTTAGTCGGTCAGAAAAAAGTACCCAACATTAAATTGAAAAAACTTAATGGCAAATCTGTTATGCTCTATAATTATCTAAAAGAAGGACCTGTCTTGATCAACTTTTGGGCTACGTGGTGTTCGCCCTGCAAAAAAGAAATGGTTTATTTGGATCAATTTGAAAAAGAGTACAAGGATAAGGGGTTTTCAATTTTGTGTGTGAGTACCGATAGCCAAAAAAGCCTTTCCCAGGTACGGAGTTATATTCGGTCAAAAAAATACACCTTTGAAGTTTTCCAAGATCCAAATAGTCAAACCTTTAAAAAATTAAACGGTAACATTATGCCCACCAATATCCTAATTAATAAAGATGGAAAAATACTCTGGCGTCATTATGGTTATCTCCCGGGAGATGAGATCGATATGGAAAAAGAAATAAGGTCTGCACTCAAAATAGATTCATAATCTTGTTCTGACTTTCATACGTCGAACCTATTGACTCTTTTGCTGGCCAGTACTGGGTTTGGTCAAATTTCTATTTCCCGGAATGCCCATAAATGTTTTGGAGGAACTTTGCATAGAATCTTTCTATTAATTATTACAATTTTTTTATTTTGGTCTTGCGAGGATAAAACCAAGGCGACCCAGGAATTGGATGCCATCGTTTTATCACCGGTAAAAAGCATCCTACAGCCTGGACAGACGGTTCAGTTGAGCGCACTGGTGATTGACAAATTAAATTCTTCCATGGATCTTCCGGTCACCTGGTCAACAACAAATGATCAGATTGCAACCATTTCAAAAGAAGGGATGGTAACTGCTGTAGGACAGGGTGAGGCCAACATCTATGCAACCATTGACAATGTCCAAGGTATGGCAGAAATACTCGTTAGTCCCAATCGCCGTCGTGTTTTAAGTGAGATGTTTACTTCGAGTACATGAGGGCCTTGTGCATCCGCGGAGCGGATTTTGAATGCATCCTTAAAACCGGCTACAGTGAATTATGTGGGCTATGGATTAGACACGATATGGACCCAAATATATTATCATGTCTGGTGGCCGGGGCAGGGGAATGACCCCATGTATTTGGCCAATACATCCATAAACCGTACACGCAATAATTATTACGAGAATGATTATACACCCCATATGTTCACCAATGGAAAAGATTCAGGATCCAATACTACGAATTGGAAAAATGACCCAAAGGATTATCTAAATGATGTGAGTTTATATGGTGTTAGGATTTCCGGAATTCAATCAGGGAATGATATTTCTTTTGATGTTGAACTCGATGCGGTGAAGTCTACCTCAAGTTCAAGAGATTTGAGATTATTCATTGCCACGGTTATGGATACGGTTAAATACGATAAGTCCCCTAATGGTTTGTTAGTACATCACAATGCAGTGATTGATTTACTAACCGGTGATACAGGTAAAAGTATAAAACTTATTAGTGGTGCAGTTACCAAAGAATCTTTCTCTTGGTCAATGAGAACAGAATGGATTAATCATTCAGATTTGACATACAATATGTCCGGGTTAAAAGTGGTAGCCTGGATCCAGGATTATAGCAACAAGGAAATACTCCAGGTTAACGAGCTGAATTTTGATTAGAATTCCTATTAAATTGGTTTGGGCGATTTACTGGACTGGTTAAATTCTCGCCCTTGCCTGGCGTTAGGCAGAGGTTTTTTGGAAAATATATTGGGGTGTGGTCTAACGGTAGGACATCAGGTTCTGGTTCTGAGGGTCGGGGTTCGATTCCCTGCACCCCAGCTCATGCTGGGAAAATGGTAAGCGGTAACCGGTAGATCGGTACTACTTACCAAGCTACCAATAACCACTTACTAAAACATGCACCCGTAGCTCAACTGGATAGAGCGTTCGGCTACGGACCGAAAGGTTGTGGGTTCGAATCCTACCGGGTGTGCAATTCTTCGATGCGCATCAATGAGAAAGGACATTAATTTTTTCTGCATTGATGAAGGAATAAATATAATATAGTAAGCAATGGCTCGTTCGTCTAGTGGTTAGGACGCCGCCCTCTCAAGGCGGTAACACGGGTTCGACTCCCGTACGGGCTACACCAAGAATTGAACCCGTTTTATAACGGGTGCTTTCACTTTATAGGGTGATGGGGTAAATTGAATCTTTAAAGGAGTACTAAATATGAATATAGAAAACATAATTTATATGGTTACCAATCAAATAGACCGCAGATTATTGGAATATTGGTACATAAGTTAGATATCCTGTCATGACAATTGATCAAATCGCCATATTCAGCATTATCATATTGACTTTTGCCCTATTTATTTGGGGGAGATGGCGCTATGATATTGTTTCCATTATTGCGCTGTGTGTTCTGTTTTTTTCCGACCAAATATTGGGAGGTGAAAAATCAAATTTGATTATGGATACGTCCAATATATTTATGGGCTTTGGGCACCCGGCGGTAATTACTGTAGCTGCAGTACTGATTATCAGCCGGGCACTTCGTAATTCAGGCGTGGTGGATGTCATTGCCCGGCAAATAACGCCCTTTTCAAAATATCAGGTTACCCATATATTTAGCTTGAGCGGAGTCGTATCAATATTCTCTGCAATTATGAACAATGTGGGGGCACTTGCCCTCATGTTGCCGGTAGCACTTAAAACTTCAGTGAAGCAAAAGCGTTCACCCTCTGTTATACTCATGCCATTGGCATTTGCCAGTATCCTGGGCGGAATGATCACCATGATAGGGACACCGCCGAATATTATCATATCCGCTCTCCGCGAATCCCAGTATATGGAACTCAAGACCCAGGCTCTTGAGGACAATACCTCCCCCGCTGCTGAATACTTTGCATCACAGAATATTAATGTAGAACAATTTCATCCAGAACCATTTGGCATGCTGGATTTCAGTCCAGTTGGAGGAATTATTGCCATCCTGGGTGTGCTCTTTGTCGTACTGATAGGCTGGAGATTCATCCCCAAAGGATCATATAAAAAACCAGGTACAGAATCGCTATTTTCCATTGATGAATATATAACTGAGATTCGTATCCCCAAGGGTTGCAAATTCATTAGTAAGAAGGTCAGCGAGATCGAAAAATATTCGGAAGAAAGACTCATAATAATTGGCTGTATATCCAAAAATGGGAATATCTATACTCCCCGACAGGATCAAATCATAGGGGAAGGAGACAGGTTTCAAATTCAAGCGGATCCAGTAGATTTAAAGTTAATGATGGATGAGTATGGCCTTAGACTTACAAAAAAGATGCGGGCACGGATAGATCAGCTGAAAGATGGAGATACCACTTATAAAGAAGTATTAATTACACCTGATTCAGCGCTTGTAAAACGGGGTCGGACGTATTTTCGAAGGCGCACCTCAAATTCACTGATACTAATGGCAGTGGCACGCCAGGGGAAACCAATTCGTAAACGGTTGGGGAACGTCATATTCCGGGTTGGGGATGTACTGCTTATTCAGGGGAATATTGATAATCTTGATGATAATATCAGTTCATTGAACCTGGTACCCCTGGCTCAGCGAGAAGTACAGGTAGGCGAATTTTCACGGGTCAGTTTGGCGCTGTTAATTTTTGGTGGTGCAATTGGATTCAGTATGGCCGGCATCCTGCCGACTACATTGGCTTTTGTGGGAGCCATTTTATTATATGTCTTTACGGGCATTCTCCCTGTTCGTGAATTGTACCAAAATGTTGATTGGCCGATTATTGTACTGTTAGGGGCAATGATCCCGGTGAGTGCTGCGCTGCAGACAACCGGAAGTACCCAGTTAATCGCTGAGTTTATGGTAAACATAACCGGAAGCTTGCCAACCTGGTCTATTATAGCTATTATCATGATTATTACAATGTGTCTCTCAGATATCATCAATAATGCCGCTACTGCCCTGATTATGGCACCAATTGCCGTTGGTATTGCGGTGTCTATGGGTGTGAGCGCTGATCCCTTTTTGATGACGGTTGCTGTGGGAGCGTCTTGTGCTTTTCTAACCCCCATCGGACATCAGTGCAATGCGCTTATTTTAGGCCCAGGGGGATACCGGTTTGGTGACTACTGGCGTATGGGACTGCCGTTAGAGATAATTATTGTCGCAGTAGGGACACCATTGATATTACATTTTTGGCCACTTTAAATAATTCTCATCTAATTCCAAAATTTATTGTCCAAAAAGGGGAGAAGGTTAATTAACCCGCTTTTGGTTCAAATGAAGAAGATTAAAATGAAAATATATACAATAGGATTAATAACAGGAACGTTGCTTGGTGCAAGTGCTATGATGTTTATGAGGGCAGAATGTCCCAATACATATTCTGATAATTAACAAAACTTGAGGAAATAATGAACAAAAAACCTTTACTGACTTTTATAATACTATTTGCTGCCTTTTTCACAGTGGGATTGGGCCAAAGCTACGCTCAAGAACAAGATTATGATCCGGAGGCCCGGCTGGCTGAGCTGGGTATAGAACTTCCAACGCCCCCAAGCCCTGTTGCAAATTATGTTAACGGCGTGCGCACTGGAAACTTGATTTTTTTGGCGGGCAAGGGTCCAAAGTATCCTGACGGGCGCGAATTGCGGGGAAAGCTTGGGGATACAGTCAGTATTAAGGAAGGCTATGATGGCGCGCGGATGACGGCGATTAATCAGATGGCGGTGCTGAAGGCCATGCTGGGTGATCTGAATAAAGTGGTGCGAGTGGTCAAGGTGCTGGGCATGGTGAATAGCACGCCAGACTTTGTGGAACAGCCTGCCGTTATCAATGGATTTTCAGATTTGATTGTTGAGGTGTTCGGAGACCGAGGACGCCATGCGCGCGCTGCCGTTGGCATGGCAACGCTGCCCCGCGGTCAATCGGTTGAAATTGAAATGATTGTCGAAGTCAGGGAATAGATTGATGAGAATATTACGTTTTTTGGCAACATTTGTTCTGGTCCTGGGCATGGCGGCACCGGTATCATCAACATCGGTCGAGCAAGATGGGCTGGAATTTACCTATTTCGGCGCTGCGGGCTGGAAAATCACGGACGGTGCAATCACTGTTCTGGTGGATCCTTATATTTCGCGACTTCAGTATACTGATCGATCCCATCCCGACGATCATCGGAAGGCTTACCGGCGTGATGAAGTGGGAGATTGGGACACCGAGATGATTGATCAGCTCATTAGCGATGCTGATTTTATTCTCATTCATCATTCTCATTACGATCATCTGGGTGATGTGCCCTATATCGCGAAAAAAACTGGTGCTAAAGTGATTGGTACTGAAACAGCAATCATTATCTTGCGCGCCTATGGCATCCCGAATGACCAGCTTTATGCTGTGGGCGGCGGCGAAGACTATCAGTTTGAAAATTTCTCAGTTCGTGTTGTTCCGGCCATTCATTCAGCACTGGGAGATAAGCATTATCATGATACCCGTCGTTATAATCGAGACACCGAACTTGAAGCCCCATTAAGAATCAATCAATTTATTGAGGGTGGCTCATTGAGTTTTTTGGCGCGGTTTAAAAATCACAATGTCCTAACTATGGGTTCTATGAACTTTCTGGAGCGGGAGTTTCAAGATCTGAAACCTGATATCTTGTTGGCGGGAATCAATGGCTCGCGCTTGGGCCTTTATAAATATGATGAACGTCTCGTTAACGTGACGAGTAAACCACGCATTATTATTCCGACACATTGGGATAGCTTCAATTTGCCTTACTCTTTTTCTCAGGAAGAAAATGTTAACTCAAAGCTGATTCCTTTTAAGGAGACAGTTGCACGGATTGCGCCGCAATCAACCGTGATCATTCCGAAGCATTTGGAACCATTTATTGTTAACTAGGGTCTCCATAGTTTTTTCTGCAGTTTGTGCATTGGTTCTTTTTTCAACTGATGTGACTGCTCAGGAATCTATCTATTCTAATAAGGCATCTTATCCAATTTCCATGGAGCCATTTCTGACGGCTGGCGTCGCTCTTGGTGACATAGATGGAGATGGTGATCTTGATATGATTGAGGCTAACGGGCGTCATTGGCCGCAGGCGAACTATGTCTATTTTAATGCGGATAATCGTCGCCTGAGTGCTCGCTATCAGCTTGAGCCGATGGAGCGAACCAGTTACCGGGTCCGGCTGGCCGATCTGGATGGGGATGGCGATCTGGATATCATTCAGGCATCCGACAAGATGAGAAATCAGATACATCTGAATGATGGTAAGGGAAAGTTTGGTCCTGCTTTGTTTTTTGGAAGTGTCGCTAGCAATACGCGCAGTATTGCGGTAGCAGATATCAATCAGGATGGGGCGCCTGATATCCTTGAGGTTAGCCGGGGAACGCAGAACCTGATTTTTTTGAATGATGGGGCAGGGTCATTTCCGACTATGGAAGGGAATGAGCGTGAGCCTCTATCGCTTGGATCCGTTGAAGATCGTACGTTGAATATTGCTGTAGCAGACATGAATGGTGATGGCCTTATGGATTTGGTGTTGGCCAATAGAGATGGTGATGCCAATGAGATTCTGATGGGATTGAGTGGCATGCGGTTTGGGCGTCCAGTGGAGTTCGGATCTGGCTCGGATGATACCAGAGGTGTGGCGGTTGCAGACATGAACGGTGATGGTCTTCCAGACATCGTTACCGCTAATATTGGCGAGGCCAATGCAGTTATACTGAACAGAGGAGACGGCCGGTTTGAGTTGGCCCATACATTTGGTGCGGAAAATGGTCAAAGCTATGCCATTGTTGCGACTGACTTGGATGATGATCAAGATATAGATATCGTCATTGGCAATTCTCAAGGTCATTCACGGGTATTTTTGAATGATGGTCAGGGTGACCTGTCGATGAATGCGGAAATTGGATCAGGTCGCGATCGAACTTATGCTGTGGCTGTTGGGGATTTGAATGGGGATGGCCGCCCTGATATAGTTTTTGGAAATTCAGGTAGCGCTAATGTGGCCTATTATCAGCATGTTAAGTGACATCATAGGTTCAGACCTAAAATAGGGGGGTTCAAATGGAGTGGGTCGTCGTTGGCACAATTGTGTCCGTGGCTCTGTATTTGAAGGGGTCTTTTTTGTTTGTACTATAATTAAACGCCACCGTAAGTATTTTTTAGTAATTTTCGTTTTATTCATGAATTATATTCTACTTCCAAAAAATGAAGGATAATAACATGCTAAATCATTTTCGATTACCTGCACTAATTTTTACACTGTCATTGACAATTATCATTGGTCAATCCAAAAAAGAAGATATTTGGGCCGACGATAATTTCAATGGATTGGAATTCAGAAGTATTGGTCCAGCTTTCATGTCCGGCAGGATTTCTGATATTGCTGTACATCCAGAGGATAACAATACCTGGTATGTTGCCGTTGGTTCTGGAAATGTCTGGAAAACGGAAAATGCAGGAATTACATGGACACCTATTTTTGATGACCAGGGATCCTATTCAATTGGTTGTGTCACCATTGATCCCAATAATCCAAACGTTGTTTGGGTCGGAACAGGCGAAGATCTGGGGGGGCGTCATTTTGGATATGGGGATGGTGTTTATCGTTCTGACGACGGGGGTAATACGTGGACCAATATGGGTTTAAAAGATTCAGAACACGTTTCAAGAATCGTTATTCATCCCAATGACTCTAATACCATTTGGGTAGCCTCTCAAGGTCCACTTTGGAGTAAAGGCGGCGAACGTGGTGTATATAAAACCACAGATGGGGGTAAAAACTGGAAATTGGTATTAAGTGATAATGAATGGACTGGTGCCACCGAACTGGTGCTGGATCCTAGGAATCCAGATCGGATTTATGTGGCCATGTGGCAGCGGCATCGGACGATCGCTGCCTATATGGGCGGCGGACCAGGATCGGGAATTTATAGAAGTGAGGATGGGGGAGAAACTTGGAAAGCATTGAAAACAGGCCTTCCTGAATCAAATATGGCGAAGATTGGGTTGGATATTTCCAAACATAAACCGGATGTCCTTTACGCTGCTATAGAATTGGATCGTCGAAGCGGGGGTGTTTACAAGTCAATGGATCGAGGTGAAACGTGGGTTAAACAATCGGATGCGGTTGCAGGAGCAACTGGACCCCATTATTATCAGGAGTTGTATGCCTCTCCCCATTATTTTGATCGTCTTTACCTCATGGATGCTAATATGCAAATTTCTAATGATGGGGGAAAAACCTTCTATCGGATGAACGAAAAGAATAAGCATGGTGATAATCATGCCATCGCATTTAGGAAAGATGAACCTGATTATTTGTTGGTTGGATCTGATGGTGGTTTGTACGAATCATTTGATCACACTAAAACCTGGCGTTTCATGGCCAATCTGCCTTTAACCCAATTTTATGATTTAGCTTTGGATGATTCAGAGCCATTCTATAATATTTTTGGTGGAACCCAGGATAACAGCACTGAAGGAGGTCCATCTCGAACAGACACTTGGCAGGGTATTCAGAATTCAGATTGGCGAGTAGTCCTCAACTGGGATGGGCATCAACCGGCAACGGAACCGGGAAACCCAAACATTATGTATGGGCAAAGACAACAAGGTACCTTGGCACGGATTGATATGATCACCGGTGAAGTGGTAGACGTTCAGCCACAGCCACGTAATGGTGAAGTGTATGAAAGATATAACTGGGATGCACCCATTTTGGTAAGTCCGCATAAACCTTCTCGTTTATACTTTGCATCTCAACGGGTTTGGAAATCTGAAAACAGAGGAGATAGTTGGCAGCCGATTTCTGGTGATTTAACACGGAATCAAAACAGGTTTGACCTTCCAATTATGGGATCAAAGCAGAGTTGGGATAACGCCTGGGATGTGGGTGCAATGTCAAATTATAATACTGTTTCAGCTCTTTCTGAATCACCAGTGAAGGCTGGCTTAATCTATGCGGGAACGGATGATGGATTTATCAATATTACTGAAAACGATGGAGAATCCTGGCGAAAGGTAGAGGTAAAGAAACTACCGGGCGTCCCAGCAACAGCATATGTAAATGATGTGAAAGCGGACAACTTTGATGTAAACAAAGTGTATGCCGTCTTGGATAACCATAAATATGGCGACTATCAGCCCTATATCTATAAAAGTACGGATAAGGGAAAAACATGGAAGTCTATCACCTCTAATTTTCCGGATCGAATGGTGACATGGCGAATTGTTCAGGATCATGTTGAGAAAAACCTTTTATTCGCAGCAACGGAGTATGGTATTTATTTTTCCATCGATAGCGGTGGTAAATGGACAAAACTTAATGGCGGTGTGCCCATTATATCCTTCCGTGATCTTGCCATTCATAAGCGTGAAAATGACCTTGTAGGTGCTTCATTTGGTCGTGGATTCTATGTGTTTGATGATATTTCCGTTTTTCGTGGATTATCCAAAGAACAAATGTCCGATACAGGCACGCTTTTTCCTGTTCGAAAAGCATGGTGGTATATTCCACGATCGCATCTTGGATTTGGAGATCGGCCTAAAGGAACTCAGGGTGATGGATATTTCACTGCGCCAAATCCACCTTTTGGAGCGGTTTTTACATTCCATTTAGCTCAAGGACTGGAATCAAAAGCCGATCAACGGAAAAAGAATGAAAAAAGGACAATTAAAAAAGGAAAAGAAGTTGGATTCCCAGGCTGGGATACGGTTGAAGCAGAACGACGTGAAATGAAACCCAGGATATTGTTTGAAATCAAAGACCGGAATGGCAACACAGTACGGCGAATCGAAGGGCCAACGTCTAAAGGATTTCATCGGGTTGCGTGGGATCTTCGATATCCATCGCCTAATGCAGTCACTGTAGGAAAATTATCTGAACAAGGGTCCGGATTTTTAGTTGCACCGGGAACTTATTCAGTATCCATGCATGCCCAGATTGATGGAAATACAACCCAGTTATCAGAATCACAACAATTCGATGTAGTTCCCTTAAGAACAGGCGCGTTGCCAACAAAAGGGCATTCGCAGATTGCTGATTTTTGGCGTCAATATGAAAAAACGGTTAAACGGGCATCTGCGGTCCAAGTTACATTAGGAAATACGTTGAAAAAAATCGCCCGCATGCAAACAGCACTGGATCACTCCAATGCCGATGTGGGAAATTTGGATAGCCGTTTACATGCCATTCGTTCATCAATCTTAGATATGGATGAAGCATTAAGCGGAAATCGATCTAAAATGGAGCCGGGAGAAAAAAATAATCCTACAGTAGGAAATCGTCTTTTTGTGGTCCAACGGGTGATTGAATATTCCACATATGGGCCCACAGCCACTGCTGTTGAAAATTTAGCCTTAGCACAAAAGGGATTGGATAGCATCTATAGCCAGTTGAATCAAAATAAAATGAATTTAGATGCCCTAAGCCGTCGATTGACAAAAGCGGGTGCTCCATGGGTAGAAGGAGATCAAATCCCAAAAAAATAATCAAAATTTCTTCGATTTATAGTGATTTGATCTCAGTCACAGATTATTAAATATATATATTATATATTATTGCTCTATTAGACTGCAAAATGATATATTCTAAGTGGACAACGTACGTATTCTAGTAAAGAGTGCATCGACCTAAGTACGTCCTAAAATGGATAACCATTAATTATGGATTTAGATATGAAGCATAAAAAACAAACATTATTTCCCATTTCTCTCATGCTTGGACTATTCTTGATATTCACCCCTTTTTCTATCCTTACCGCTCAGGAAGAAGACGATGCGGTAGAAGAAATCTTCTGGGGAGACGAGGAAGAGGATGCAGAGTTGGATGAAGAATTTGATTTTTCGGAAGATGAAGAACTCGGCGAAGAGGACTCAGAAGAATTTGATTTCGAGGATGACGAAGGACTGGATGAAGAATTCTCTGACGATGAATTTTCCGAAGATGAGGGCGATGACAGTTTTGATGAAGAATTTTCCGATGAGCCTGAAGAATCCGTGGCCGAAGCGGCCAGCCGTATGGGATATACATTAAACCTGATTGGTTCATCTCCAGGTTTTGTGAACCATCAGTTAAGTACATATAACTCCGGTATGGATTTTCGCGCCGCTTTTGAATTCCCGATGGTACTGGAGATGGGTCCGTTCCGGTTTCGCCTGGGGGCTGAAGTGGGCACGTTTAAATTCACCAATTATAAACCTATTGGCGGGACTTATTCCGGCGTTCATGTTACAGGAATTCTATCATTTCCTGCCGGGCCAGGTCAAGTAAGGCTTGGTGCTGGTATGGTTGGTGGCGGATTTGGTGTGATTGCAGAAAATTCTTATGGATTTGCTTTGGGTGATGCGCTTGATATTCGTTTAGGCGTGCGTTCTACCACAGCATTTAATGTAACAGATGACAAGAAAAATAAACTCGGTACCGTAGGCTGGCTGGATGGGATTTTGGTACTTGGGGTTAGTCTTTAAATAACGATTAAACAAGTTTGAAAATGTCAAACTTTATCAAATATTTCTACCCGCTTTTGTTTATTGCACCCATTTGTGCCCAAAGCGCAACTGGTACGAAGAACGCTAACACTAGTTCACAAGGTTGGTTTAATGCAGATAATACATTAGCAATAGTTCTATCTTCGGGAGATCAATCTAAGACATACAAGGTTAGGGCTTTTTTCTCAACTAGTGATCCAGGAGATAACGCAAGCATAGGTTATGTCCACGGTTCATGGATTGATTTGAATACGTACATGGTCAATGGTATATGTCAGCCCAATGGCAGTAATCAATGCACGTGGACAGTAACTAATGCTATCCTTCAATCTGCAAACAGCAATCAACAACCTGCTGATAATTCATTTGTTGATTTTGCAGTTGTAAGGACCGATGATACTACTCCGACAACAGGTGAGAATACATTAATTCTTATAGACAATTTTGATGTTAGTACTAAAGATGTTTTAAAGTTTGACCTTACGTATCCTGACGTTTCTGTTAGTTACCCTGGGGTGAATTCTTTAGGGTTTAATGAACAAAAAATAACTTATACGCTTACAGAAACAGTTATATCCGGATCTTATCTTCGTTTTGATGGCGACGTGAATGATACTGGTAATCATGATTATAATTTAGCTGGCGCTCATCTAAATGCTGGGTCCGCTATCACCATAGATCCAATTACTTTTTCATCTGGAGGAAATCTACAGGAAACAGGTGAATATGATAATGATTTTTATTTGATTGATCTTGCTGGTAATGACATAACGAGAAGTAATGAGAAAATGAACAACACTTATGAAACAACGAAACCTCGAATTGCAAGTGCAGCCACTACTGTAAATGATGGAACCTATAAAGTTGGTGATGTAATCGATGTAACATTAACCTTCTCAGAGGCAGTTTATACCTCTGGAACTATGCGTGTGACATTTGAGACAGGAGGTACGGATCAGACAGTGGATCTTAATGCATCTGGATCCCAATCAAGTAGGTCAACCACCAGAACATTTAACTATACTGTGCAGGCAGGAAATGAATCGTCAGATTTAACAATAAATACAATCGCAATGACATCGGGAGCTCTAAGGGATGAAGCTTTAAATGAAACTGATAATTTCGCTTTTACAGGAAATAATCTTGCTGCTAATCATAATTTAGTAATTGATGGAGTTATACCAACTGTTACCGATATAACATCGGACAAAACAGATGGTACCTATGGTGTTGGTGAACAAATTGCTGTGACTGCTACTTTCAGTGAAGCAGTCACTTTAAGTGGTGGAGATTTTGTGATCACAATGGAGACAGGTGCGACTGATAGGACTATAACCATTTCAGCAATTTCAAATGCAACTACTGCAGTAGGTACATATACTGTACAAGCTGGAGACGTATCAGCTGATTTAACGGCGGCTAGTGTTTCTACTACCGGTCAGATAAAAGATGCTGCCTTAAATGTAATGAATGATTTTACTATTGGTGCAAATTTGGCAGCAACTAAAGCGCTTGTAATCGAAACAACACCACCAACAGTTTCAAATATATCATCTGATAAAGCAAATGGTACCTATGGCGTGGATGAGGCGATTAATATCATAGTCACTTTCGATGAAGCGGTCACAATGTCAGGCGCGGGTGCTAAGTTGTCAGTAGTACTTGAAACTGGTGCCACCGATGCCACAATTGATATTAATACAATAAGTAACGCTACAACAGCAACAGGAGTCTATACTGTTGCTGTAGATCATACCACTGCTGGAGCTAAACTTGAGGCAAAATCTCCACTTACACTTGCAGGTACGATAAAAGATCAGGCGGGCAATGAAATTGTTACCCTTGCTATACCAAATGGTCAAAATTTGGATGATTTAAAGAATATCAAAATTGATGCGGAGTATCCGACAATTACTAATGTAACCTCAGATAAGGCTAATGATACCTATAAGATTGGTGATGTGATCGACCTCGACTTGACTTTCAGTGAAGAAGTTACACTAGCCAATGGTACCCTTGATCTTGTTTTGAATCATGGAAATGCTGCAAATGCAACAGTATCTGTTACTGGATTTGGTCCTGCAACTACGGCAACAACCAATTACACTGTTGTTGAAAGTGATGAGGTCGCAGTGCTAGATCATAATTCTATCGCCTTAGATGGTACGGCTACACTAAAGGATGCAGGCGGAAATCAACCTCAAGTTTGGACAGCGGCAACAAAATTGTCTGCCAATAAAACAGGTATTGCAATAGATGGAGTTAGGCCAACCATAACCAAAATAAATAGCACTTCACCTGCGGCTTACTACAAAGTTGGTGATGTTATACCTGTTAAAATAACTTTTAGCGAGAATGTGTCAACGACTGCAGCAAATATAATCAAGGCAACTTTGGAAACGGGAGCAGTCAATGCAGATGCAATTCTCACATACGGTGCTGTTGATAATGCAGATAACACGACTCAAAATTATACGGTTCGTTTAAATGATTTTAATGCCTCATTAAACGTTAATGGCCCGATAGTGGTTACTGCTGGTCAAAGAGTGAATGATCAGCCAGGTAATGAAATGACGGTCAAGACGATACCAACCGGAAAAAATCTTGCGGATGAAGTTGTTGATATTTTTGTGGATGGAGTTTTACCTGTTGATGATGGTACTGATATTACTATGTCTTCAAAGGGAGGTAATGTTGTTGCCAATATATATAATGATACAAATACAAGTGTAGATTTTGTTGTTTCATTAGTTACAACTGATGGGACTTTAACTGGCGGAACTATCCAGATGGTGGCCAAAATTGAACCTAACGGATGGACTAATATTGGTGATGCATATACAATCAAAACTGCTGATGTTACCGCTGGACAGGCAACTGTGAATGTATTATCAGCACCCATTGAAGCGTTAACATCATTTGCTACTGATGGTGTAATAAAAATAAAGGCAACGGTAACTGATAAGGCTGGCAACTCCAATGATTGGGCGGAAAGCGCTAATACATTAACTATTGATGTAACCGTTCCAACAATTGCCTCAGCCTCTTCAACTACAAATGCAGGTGTTTATAAAGCGACTGATAACATTAATGTGACTTTGGGCTTTAGTGAAGCTGTCACAATGCATAATGATGATCTAGATATAATATTAAATACAACTGCCACAATTGCACTTGCGAGTGGAACGATATCAAATGTCACAACGAAAAGTGCTACTTATACCGTTGCAGTGGGAGAGACAACGCCTGATATCGCAGAAATTTCTGCAGCAACTTTAGCCGTAACTCAGGTGAACACAACAGCGGGAGAGTTAAGAGATCAGGCTGGCAATCCTATGGTATTACCGGTTACAAATATTCCAGTAAAAATTGCTGATGCTAAAGCTATTTCGGTAGATGGTGTTGCTCCAACAGCCTTAACCGTTGATAAAGTAATTGCCACAGGTAATACTGTAAGACATAAATATTGGAATGCTGTAAATACTGGAGTAGAAATCAAAGTTCCTTTAACTGATACAGATAAAACATTGATAGATGGCCAAGTTAAAATAAAAGCAAAATTATCTAATTCTGGAACTTGGGATTATATAGGTGATTGGTCCACCATTACCTCAGCTGAATTAACAGCTAAGGTAAAAGTAATGACACTGATAGCAGCTGATATAGCTGCATACACTGGTGCTGAGGCTAACATAATTGAATTTACTGCCGGCGTACAAGATAAAGCTGGAAATGAAACTGAATGGATAAAAAGCACAGAAACCCTTATTGTTGATAAGACACCACCAGCTACACAGCAAGTAACAGCTACGATCACTGCGGTTGGGGGGAATGTAGTAGCAAATTATTGGAATAGTACGAACACAAGTATTACTGTTAAAGTTGATTTTCCAGTAGATGCAACATTGGAGACTGGAGAGGTGGTATTGACTGCCTCTGAAGATGGTGCTAATTATACTGACTTTGGAGATACTACAGATATAACGGCTGCTATTTATGCTGCACAATCAGTTACGGTTTCTGTGGATAATGAAATTGCGGGTGCAGTGATCGGTTTCGAGGAATTGCCATGGTTTAGCGAAACAGATCAAATACAATTTAGAGCTAAAGTTCTTGATCGTGCTGGCAATGAAACTCATTATACTGTTAGCACTA